>ERZ827101.93-NODE-93-length-135684-cov-10.347942_pt1 | contig 135684 bp, 124 predicted proteins | sample MGYA00519869_ERZ827101 | MGnify/ENA primary metagenome ERZ827101 (study PRJEB31778, sample SAMEA3449256) | human gut metagenome | biome: human gut; feature: human-associated habitat; material: faeces | place: United Kingdom | collected 2010/2012 ...
ACATTGGGACATTTTCCTTTGTGGTATATTAGGACATTATCATAAATGGTTCATATTTATGGGCTTTTTATAAAAATAATGGTTGCAAACAGAAAATAATTATAGTATAATCACTTATGTTGTGAAAAAAGATGGTCCGCTGTTACCGTGATGGGTATTAAGAACATCCAGAGAATAAGGAGAGAATAAAATGAACGAAATTATTAAAAACATCGAAGCAGAACAGCTGAAAAAAGACGTTCCACAGTTTAACGTAGGTGATACCGTAAGAGTACACGCACTGATCAAAGAGGGTAACCGTGAGCGTATTCAGATCTTTGAAGGAACTGTATTAAAGAAACAGGGCGGAAGCACCAGAGCTACTTTCACAGTAAGAAAAGCTTCCAACGGCGTTGGCGTTGAGAAAACATGGCCGCTTCATTCCCCACACGTAAAGGAAGTAGAAGTTATCCGTCGTGGTAAAGTTCGCCGTGCGAAACTGAACTACTTAAGAGACCGTGTAGGTAAAGCTGCTAAGGTTAAAGAGCTTGTTAAATAATTTCAATTGAAAATTGCTGGTTGCTGTTCACTGGTAATGTTCCGTGAAGTGCTTTCGGGAACGAAGTGAATACGAACAGTGACATTTGCTGCGCAGATGGCCGTGATGACTGTCTGGGCAGCATTTTTTTGATTATTTTTTCTTTTTCTTTTTCGGGATATGTGATAAGATAATAAAGTATCTGGCCTGAGATGAAAAAAGCGTTTTGGAACCAGACGCAGGACATGCAATTATGACACGAATGGAGTAGATATGAGCGACAGAAGAAATAAAAGAGAAAAAGAGCAGTTGTTCAACATGCCGGAAATTGCAAAACTGGAGAAAAAATCTTTTTCTGGTGCCATGGAGAAATTGGAAGACAGTAAACTGAAAAAAGTTTTGATCTGGGTATTCGAGATCGCAGTTACACTGATCTTTGCAGTGCTGACCTCCATGATGCTATTTCAGTCTGTGACGATGCAGGAGAGCTCCATGGAGCCTACTCTGGCAGTTGGAAGCCGGTATTTTGTAAACAAGCTTGCTTATAAAGCGTCCTCGCCGAAACGCGGCGACCTTATTGTATTCCGCACAAATGCAAGTGATGATGCGGCTCTTCATATCCGCCGTGTGATCGGACTTCCAGGTGAGACCATTCAGATCGTGAATGGAAGAATTCTGATCAATGGAGAGACATATAAAGAAGGCAAAGATTTTCCCGCGATCAACAATCCGGGAATGGCAGCCAATGCCATTACACTGGAAGCGGGAGAGTACTTTGTCCTGGGCGATAACCGTAATAACAGCGAAGACAGCCGTTATGGCGATATCGGACGAGTGAATAAGAAATATATAACTGGTAAGCTCTGGTTCCAGATATCCCCGAAGAAAGACATAGGGCCGTTGAATAATTAAACTGTGAGACTTTTATAAAAAATAAGTGATTGTTCAGCACGTTCGCGGTTACACGCTTTGTGGAACGGTATCTGCTGAACAGCTGCAAGAATGAGGTAAATATGAACGTACAATGGTATCCTGGTCATATGACCAAAGCGAAAAGACAGATGCAGGAGGACATTAAGCTGATCGACCTGATCATTGAGCTTGTGGACTCCAGGGTTCCCCTTGCAAGCCGGAATCCGGATATTGACGAGCTTGGGAAAAATAAAGCAAGGCTGATCCTTTTGAACAAATCAGATCTTGGAGATGAACGCCAGAATGAAGCATGGAAAGCTTATTTTCAGGGGAAAGGGTTCTATGTGGTAAAAGTAGATTCCCGCAGCGGCTCTGGTATGAAAGCGATTCAGGCGGCTATTCAGGAAGCCTGCAGGGAGAAGACTGAGAGGGACAGAAGAAGAGGAATCAAAAACCGCCCGATCCGTGCTATGGTAGTAGGAATTCCTAACGTTGGTAAGTCTACTTTTATTAATACTTTTGCTGGAAGAGCATGCGCCAAGACAGGAAACAAGCCAGGTGTAACCAAGGGCAAACAGTGGATCCGCCTAAATAAGAATGTGGAGCTTCTGGATACTCCTGGGATTCTCTGGCCCAAGTTTGAAGATGAGGCAGTGGGAATGCGTCTTGCCTATATTGGCTCTATCAAGGATGATATTCTGAATATGGAGGAGCTTTCCCTTACGCTTATTGATTTCCTTCGGGAAAAATATTCTGGTGCATTGGAGAAACGCTATCAGATCCAGGAGGAAGGCACAGCTGTGCAGATATTAGAAGCAATCGCGCGCTCCAGAGGATGTCTGAAGAAAGGAGAGGAACTGGACTATGCAAAGGCCTCTCTGATTCTGTTCGATGACTTCCGCTCTGGAAAGATTGGAAGAATCACTTTGGAGTGGGTGCCAGAAGAAGGTAAATAATATGCAGAAAATCGGAGAAATAAAGAGTGAGATCCAGGCAGCAGAACCGGGAGAATATGCCGCTCTTTTTGAAAAATACAAAGAGGATACAAGAAGTGGAGTCAGGAAGCTTCTGGAGCAGCTTCATAAGAAAGAAGAGGCTTACCAGAAAGAACTTCTGCGCACAGAAAAGATGAAGGAATTTGAGCGCAAATACGAAGATCTGGGCTATGTGTGCGGAATTGATGAAGTTGGAAGAGGCCCGCTGGCAGGTCCTGTTGTAGCAGGTGCTGTTATTTTGCCAAGAGACTGCAAAATCCTGTATCTTAATGATTCCAAACAGTTAAGCGCAAAAAAAAGGGATGAATTGTATGACGTGATCATGGAGAATGCGGTAGCTGTTGGAATCGGAATGGCAAGTCCCCGGAGAATTGATGAGATCAATATTCTTCAGGCTACCTATGAGGCAATGCGTGAGGCTGTCAGCAAGCTGGAGCCGGTGCCGCAGATTCTTCTCAATGATGCAGTAACCATTCCCGACGTGACCATACCTCAGGTGCCGATTATAAAAGGGGATGCCAAGAGTATTTCCATTGCAGCTGCCAGCATTGTAGCTAAGGTCACAAGAGACCGGATGATGGTAGAGTACGATAAAGTGATGCCAGAATATGGCTTTGCCTCAAATAAGGGGTATGGAGCTGCAGCACATATTGAAGCCTTGAAAAAATATGGCCCAAGTCCGATACACAGGGCAACTTTTATAAAGAATTTTATAGGATAATGTGAAAATTTGAAATGGCTGATGATCCGGATATGAATATGTTTTGCAGTTATGAATACAAAAGATACCTACACAGAAGTATATATGGGAGTTTTTATGCAGAAAAACAAGCGAAAAGTAGGTGCTTTTTATGAAGAAATCGCTGCAGATTATCTGGTTTCCCAGGGCGTGATGATTCTGGAGCGAAATTACAGGAACTGGCTGGGGGAAATCGACCTGATCGGAATGACTGCTGATGGATGGTTGATTTTTGTGGAGGTTAAGTACAGAAGTACGGAACGCTCCGGAAGTCCACTGGCAGCAGTGGACGGCAGAAAGCAGCTGGTGATTTCCAAGGTGGCAGTGGAATATTTGAAGAACCATTACAGAAGCATGGATGTGAGATGCAGGTTTGATGTGGTGGGAATCAACGGCGATAAGATCTGCTGGATAAAAAATGCCTTTGATTTCTGTCAGTGAGCCAGAGCCTGTTTGAAAAAATATTCCTGCAATCTGTATGCCCCACTTTGCGGTATACTATGCCAGAATTCTGTTGACGTAGCTCGCTGCGGCGCCCTTATCCGGACAAAATCTCCCACAAATTGTGACGCACATCTTACAGAAAGCCTTTTTCAAACACGCTCTAGAGAATGAATTCTTAACAGGTTCGAGAAGAACTGTGAGATCAGAAGAAGAGGAGAATCAGATGAAGATTAAATGGCATAACGAAAATAAACTTCATATGCAAGTAAAAGAAAATAATGGAGTCACCTATCTTACTTATCCCTCTTTTGAACAGTTCCCGGATATTGTGCATTGTTTCAGTACAAGACTTGGCGGTGTAAGCCAGGGAATTTTTTCATCTATGAATCTTAGCTTTACAAGAGGTGATGAAGAAAACGCGGTAAAAGACAATTATCGCAGACTTAGTGCAGCGGTAGGCTTTTCTTTGGAAGATATTGTCACATCTGATCAGACACACACTACAAACGTGCAGCTGGTGGGGGCAGAAGACAGGGGGAAAGGTGTAACGCGTCCAAGAACATATAAAGATGTGGATGGAATGATCACCAATGTTCCAGGTGTTGTTTTATGCACCTTTTATGCAGATTGTGTGCCGCTGTATTTCGTAGATCCGGTTCACAAAGCCGTGGGCTTGTCTCATTCCGGATGGCGCGGGACAGTTGGGAAAATCGGTAAGGTGACTATAGAGAAAATGGCAGAGCAGTTTGGCTCAGATCCGGAGGAAATTTTTACGGCAATTGGTCCCTCTATCTGTCAGGATTGCTATGAAGTAAGCGAAGATGTGATTCTGGAATTTCAGAAAGCTTTTGAAGAGAAGTACTGGGAAAGGCTTTTTTATAAAAAGAAGAATGGTAAGTACCAGCTGAATCTTTGGGAAGCAAACCACATTATTTTTCTGGAGGCAGGAATAAAAGAAGATCATATTTCCGTGCCTGGAATTTGCACCTGCTGCAATCCGGAATTCCTCTTTTCCCACAGGGCATCCCATGGCAGGAGAGGAAATCTGGCAGCTTTTCTGGGCATTCTTCGGGAAAAATAATGTGCCAGACACGTATAGATGCGGTTTACGATCCATGCAAATATGTAAATATAAAGAAGCCCTGTGCCACAAACGAGATAATGTGGAACAGGGCTTTGTTTGTTTATTTATTGTCTATTACTGATTTACACGCTTCATCAGATCCATGATCTTCTCATTGCTGGAACGAACCTTCTCAACAGAAACATCATGGTTGATGATATCCATAATACTTGCAAGATATTTGCTCATATTTGCTTCCACATAGTAAGGTCTGGTAAGAAGCTCCGGAATACGGTAATTCAGGTTGGTTGTGATAACCTTGTCAATCCAGCCTTTCTCATAGTAAGCGTCAAATTTATCCATACCTTCTGTAAACAGACCGTAAGTAGTGCAGATGAATACACGGTTGGCGTGACGTTCTTTGATCTGTTTGGCAACGTCAAGCATACTTTCTCCAGAAGAAATCATGTCGTCGATGATAACAACGTCTTTGCCTTCTACAGAGTCGCCAAGGAACTCATGAGCTACGATGGGGTTCTTGCCATTTACCACTGTGGAATAATCACGTCTCTTATAGAACATGCCCATATCAACGCCCAGAATATTGGAAAAATATACGGCTCTGGACATAGCACCCTCATCCGGACTGATGATCATGAGATGATCATTGTCAACCTGGAAATTGTCAACGTTCTTTATCAGCGCTTTCAGGAACTGATAGGTTGGGAAAAAGTTGTCAAAACCATTTAACGGAATGGAGTTCTGCACACGCGGATCATGAGCATCAAAAGTGATGATATTGGCTACGCCCATATCACTTAATTCACGAAGTGCCAGTGCGCAGTCAAGAGATTCTCTCTTCTTACGTCTGTGCTGACGGCCTTCATAAAGGAATGGCATGATTACATTGATACGATGTGCCTTACCTGTAGCTGCGGAAATAATTCTCTTCAGATCCTGAAAATGGTTATCCGGAGACATGTGATTCTCGTGACCGCAGACAGTGTATGTGGAACTGTAGTTGGTAACATCTACCATAATGTAAAGATCAGTTCCTCGGACAGATTCCTTAATGATTCCCTTACCTTCACCGGTACCGAAACGCGGACATTCGCACTCCACGATAAAAGAGTCTTCGCTGTATCCCTGTGGGATATTGTCAAGGCCTTTCTTTTCTACAAGTTCCTTACGGAATTTTACCAGGTTTCTGTCTACCTCCTCTGCAAGTTCGCGGCAGCCCTCCAGCGCTGCGATACGAATAGGTGCGACAGGCATAGATTTCTCAAGCAATTCTATGTTCGGCATGATATTCCTCCTAAGTAGTATGCTAATTATCGATTCGATTATCTGCAAAAAATGGGGACACGTGTCCTTTACCTTTACAGATCTCTTCTTTATATTTATAACATTTGCCCTAAATGTCGTCAAGGAATTTATTGATTTTTACTTGAAAAATTACCCGGACGTGAGAATGAAATGAAATTTTTTGTTGTGTTTTTCGGGAAAACTTGTTATATTAAAAATAATGGCTTTATTATGCTGAGCCAGAGATGGACGATCTGTGATGTTGTATTCGGGTCTCTGAATCTTAAAATGTATTTGAAAAATGATTTTTCAAACAGATTCTGGAACAGAGCTGACGCGACAGATCGCATTTGACTTATAATGGAGATAAATGTGAAGAAACAAAATAAACACGTGATTGCAATTGTGCAGGATGGAAGTATCGCACAGGAACTGGAGCTTGTGCCGGGAGATATACTGCTCACTGTAAACGGTCAGCCTGTGGAAGATATATTTGACTACCGATATCTGATGAATGAAGAATTCGTTGTTCTGGAAGTGGAAAAGGCAAACGGAGAGATCTGGGAGCTGGAGGTGGAGAAGGAATATGAAGAAGACCTTGGGATTACCTTTGAGAAGGATCTGATGGATGATTATCGTTCCTGTTCCAATCACTGCATTTTCTGTTTTATTGACCAGATGCCGCCTGGAATGAGAGATACTCTTTATTTTAAAGATGATGATTCCAGATTGTCCTTCATACAGGGAAATTATGTGACCCTGACCAATATGAGTGATCATGATATAGACCGGATCATCCGGTACCATCTGGAGCCCATTAATATTTCCATCCAGACCATGAATCCGGAACTGAGATGTAAAATGCTCCATAACCGCTTCGCCGGGGATGCATTGAAGAAGCTTCAGAAACTGTATGATGCAGGAATCACTATGAATGGGCAGATTGTTTTGTGCAAAGGAGTTAATGACGGTAAGGAACTGGATGACAGTATTCGCAAGATGTCTGCCTATGCACCAGTACTTCAGAGCGTTTCAGTAGTTCCGGTTGGTCTGACTAAGTTTCGTGAGGGGCTGTATCCGATGGAACAGTTTCAGAAGGAAGATGCATTAGAAGTTCTGGATATTATTCATTCCTGGCAGAAGAAAATGATGGACCAGTATGGCATTCATTTTATCCATGCTTCAGATGAATGGTACATTCTGGCAGGGAAGGATCTGCCCCTGGAAGAGTCCTATGATGGCTATCTTCAGCTGGAAAACGGTGTGGGAATGCTTCGGCTCCTTGGCGAAGAAGTGAAAGAAGCTGTTGCAGGCAGGACAGGAGATGACCGAAGGATAAAGGCTGTCAGTGCTACAGGTGCTTTGGCGGCACCATTTATTAAGAAATATATGGAGATGATCCATGAGAAATTTCCAAATGTAGAAGTGGATGTGATCTCCATAAGAAACGAATTTTTCGGAGAAACGATTACGGTGTCTGGTTTGATCACGGGACAGGATCTGATCAGACAATTAAGCGGCAGAGACCTTGGAGAGAAGCTTTTGCTTCCCTGCAACATGCTGAAAAATGAAGAAGATGTTTTTCTGGATGATATTTCTGTGGAAGAGCTTTCCAGGAAACTGAATGTAGAAATTGTAATTGTGGATGAAGGTGGTTCAGACCTTGTGTCTGCAGTCCTTGATCCGATTGAACATAAGAAACAGAAAAGGAGACAAATGTATGAGCAAACCGGTAGTAGCAATTGTGGGCAGGCCTAATGTAGGAAAATCCACATTGTTTAATGTACTGGCAGGGGATAAGATTTCCATTGTTAAAGATACGCCAGGTGTAACCAGAGACAGAATTTATGCAGATGTATCATGGCTGGATAATGATTTTACTATTATTGACACAGGTGGTATTGAACCGGATAGCGGCGATGTGATTCTTTCTCAGATGAGGGAGCAGGCTCAGATCGCTATTGATACTGCGGATGTCATTATCTTTATTACAGATGTACATCAGGGACTTGTGGATTCTGATGCGAAAGTTGCAGATATGCTTCGCCGCAGCGGCAAACCAGTGGTACTTGCAGTGAATAAGGTGGACAGCATTCAGAAATATATGATGGATGTTTATGAATTTTATAATCTGGGAATCGGCGAGCCATTTGCCATTTCTGCAGCTAACCGTCAGGGACTTGGAGATATGCTTGATGAGGTCGTAAAACATTTCCCGGAGGATACGGGAGAGGATGAGGATTCTGATATTCCGAAGATTGCTATTGTAGGTAAACCTAATGTTGGTAAGTCCTCTCTGATCAATAAGCTGCTGGGGGAAGACCGTGTAATCGTTTCAGATATTGCTGGAACCACTCGTGATGCAGTTGATACGAAGGTTACCTGGAACGAAAAAGATTATATTTTTATCGATACAGCCGGACTCCGCCGTAAAGCAAAAGTAAAAGAAGAAATTGAGCGCTTCAGTGTGATCCGTACTGTAACAGCTGTAGAACGTGCAGATGTTGTAGTTGTAATGATCGATGCATCAGAAGGCGTTACAGAGCAGGATGCAAAAATTGCCGGAATTGCCCATGAGAAAGGCAAGGGCGTGATCATTGCAGTGAATAAATGGGATGCTATTGAGAAAAATGACAAGACCATTTACAAACATACTAACCGTATTCGGGAGGTCCTTTCCTTTATGCCTTATGCAGAAATCGTGTTTATTTCTGCCCGAACAGGACTTCGGATTTCCAGAATGTTTGAGACACTGGATGCGGTAATTGAGAATCAAACTATGCGTATCCAGACTGGTGTGCTTAATGAGATCCTTGCAGAAGCAGTTGCCATGCAGCAGCCGCCGTCTGACAGGGGCCGCCGTCTGAAAATTTTCTACATGACACAGGTTGCGGTAAAACCGCCTACATTCGTAATCTTTGTCAATGACAAAGAACTTATGCATTTTTCCTACACCAGATATCTGGAAAATAAAATCCGGGATGCCTTTGACTTTGGCGGTACACCGCTGAAATTTATTGTAAGAGAGCGCGGAGAGAAGGAATAAAGATGGAACGTATTATTTGTCTGGCTATTGGATATTTGTTTGGAATGTTTCAGACGTCATACATTATCGGAAAAATCCATCACATGGATATCCGTCAATATGGAAGCGGCAATGCAGGAACTACCAATGCCCTTCGTACTCTTGGAAAAAAAGCGGGGGCAATGACTCTTATTGGCGATATGCTTAAATGTGTGATTGCCATTCTGATCGTGGATGCAGTATTTAAGAATCGGTATCAGGAAATTCTTCCATTGCTTGGCATGTACACGGCAGCAGGCTGCGTGCTTGGACATAATTTTCCGTTTTATCTTGGATTCAGGGGCGGCAAGGGAATTGCAGCTTCTGCGGGAATGCTGCTGGCAATGGACTGGAGAGTATTTCTGATCTGCGCGGTGATCTTTATTGGGCTGGTAGCTATTACCCGCTATGTGTCATTGGGGTCAATGGCAGCATATGTAGGTGCGCTGATTTGTTTCATTGGGTTTGGCGCTGCGGGAAGTTATGGCATGGATTTCCCTCATACATTTGAGATGGATGTGATCATGGGACTTATGACAGCACTTGCAATTTACAGACACAGGGCGAATATTTACCGCCTTTTAAATGGAACTGAGAATAAGCTTGGTGCAGCGAAAACTGCAGCCAAATAAGATGAGGTGATAAAATGGCAAAAATCAGCGTAATGGGAACCGGAAGCTGGGGAACAGCACTTGCAATACTGCTTCACAACAATGGTCATCAGGTTATGTTGTGGTCTGCACATCCGGAAAAGGCAGCCAGTCTGAATCAGACCCGGGAGGATCCGAAAAAGCTTCCCGGAATTAAAATTCCGGATGGAATTGTGATAACCGGTGATGAAAAGACAGCTTTGGATTCACCAGATATAGTTGTATTTGCCTCACCATCTGCTTATATGCGTGCTATCAGCAAACGACTTTCCCCATTGATTCGACGGGGACAGATTATTGTAAATGTGGCGAAAGGTGTAGAAGAAAATACGCTTATGCCTGTGTGTGATATTATTAAAGAAGAGATTCCTCAGGCAGATGTTTGTGTGCTTTCAGGACCAAGCCATGCGGAAGAAGTAAGCCGCGGACTCCCTACTACGTGTGTAGTCAGTGCCCGCAAAAAAGAGACCGCTGAATATCTCCAGGGCCTTTTTATGAGCCCTGTTTTCCGGGTGTATACTACACCGGATATGCTGGGGGTAGAGCTTGGCGGTGCCCTTAAGAATGTAATCGCCCTGGCAGCAGGGACTGCTGATGGCTTAGGGTATGGAGATAATACAAAGGCTGCTTTGATCACAAGAGGAATAGCAGAGATGGCGCGGCTTGGTGTCAAGATGGGCGCTAAATTGGAGACTTTTGCCGGCCTTTCCGGAATTGGTGATCTGATTGTTACCTGTGCCAGTGTGCACAGCCGAAACAGACGCGCCGGCTATCTGATGGGACAGGGTTACACCATGAAGCAGGCTATGGATGAAGTGCAGATGGTTGTGGAGGGCGTTTATTCCGCAAAGGCAGCCAAAGCGCTGGCTGAGAAATATAATGTGGAAATGCCGATCATTATGGAAGTAAATAAGCTTCTGTTTGAAAACAAGCCTGCATCTGAAGCTGTGAAAGACCTGATGCAGAGAGAGAAACAGGGAGAAATTTCCTGGGAACTGTGAATGCTATATTCAGCAAATAAGCTGTTGCAAAATATAAAATACAGAAAATATAACTGAAAGAATAGAACCGCAAAAAACTGCCAGAGCAGTGAGCAAAAAAACGAAAGAGTATGCTCAATGTTCTGGCAGTTAATAATTTACAAAGAGTGAAAAGATTAAAAAATAACATCCTTCAGATCATCCGGCACATGGGATGTATGGAGATCTTCATTTAAAGTATCCATGATCGCCATATCTTCATCCTCAATGTTGAAATCAAAAATATTGGCGTTGGAAGCAATGCGGTCTGGATTGACGGATTTCGGAATTACAGAAATACCCTTCTGGATTGCCCAGCGAAGACCGACCTGAGCAGGAGTATGTGCATACTTGGTTCCGAGAACACACATTACATCATTGTCAAGGTAAGCACCTCTGGCAAGCGGTGCATAAGCCTGAACCTGAATTCCTTCCGACTGGCAATATTCAATCAGTTCTTTCGGATAGCAAAGCGGATGACATTCGATCTGGTTGACAGCAGGTACAATACCGGAAATTTTCTTAAGCTCTTCCAGATGATGAATCTGGAAATTGCTGACGCCGATGGAAAGTACACGGCCGGTTTCAAGAAGTTTGGCCATCTCCAGCCAGGTTCCGGTATAGCAGCCAGGCACCGGCCAGTGAATCAGATAAAGATCCAGATAATCCAGCTTCAACCGCTCCATGCTTCTGTAAAAAGCACCATCTACATCTCCAAGTCGTTGCGCATTGTTCCAGATCTTGCTGGTGATAAAAAGTTCTTTGCGTGGGACACCACATTTGGCAATTGCCTTGCCTACACTTTCTTCGTTTTTGTAAGCGGAAGCAGTGTCAATAAGACGGTAGCCCGCGTTCACTGCAGCTGTAATGGCTGTCTCTGCTTCGTTATCTGCTGTTTTATATACACCAAGCCCTAAAAGGGGCATTTCTCTGTCGGTATTCAGGAATACGGTTTCTCTCAAAGCTAATTCCTCCTCATTAAACAATAAATGCTGCTGCTCATGAAGTAATCAGCAACCAATAAATTTCATTCATTATAGCATATAATTACAAAACATTCACCTGTTTTTTGCTTAAATACGCATTCGTTAATCTTTAGACAAACTTTAGAAATAACTGGTAAAATTGTACAGAAATTAAAACATATATTTGTGTGGTAAAGCGTTGAAATTTGGTAAAATTTTATAATTATCTCCTTGCGTAATAATGAGAAAGGTTGTATAATAAAAGAAAAATTTGATAAATTTATGTCATAACTCTGCGATTTTTTAGGTAGAAGAAAGAAAATGTGTTATGCATGAAGGTAAGAGGTATGCGGAATCTCATTATATTAATAGGGAATAGAATATCTTTATATCCATTCTTACATGTTTTCTCACGTTGCCGGCGTGAGTTTTTTTCGTGCCTGGAAGAGAAGCGATGTTATGATTTGTCTGCCGCATTCAAGGCGGAAAGGAGTATTTACTATGCATTTGATCAAAGATGAAAACGGCAATCTGATTCAGCATGGTCATGAGCATACTCACCAGCATACCCATGCAGACGGAGTGAGCCATACACATGCGCATACCCATGACGGATCAGAAAGTCATGACCATACACATAATGAGGGACAGAACTGCAGTACAGACTGCGGCGGCTGTCAGGGAGGGGACTGCAAGAATGAGACAGTAGCTCTTCTTACCTATATGCTGCAGCACAATGAGCACCATGCAGCGGAACTTGATCAGATGGCGGATAATCTTGCCAAGATGGGTATGGATGCCGCCGCGAAGACCATTAAGGAAAGCGTATCCGATTTCCAGAAAGGCAACATGCGCCTTGGCCTTGCCCTGACCCTTGTAAAAGAGGAAATGAAATAAGGAGGCATTATTATGTGTTTGGCAACTGTATATAAAGAAAATGACGATTCTGTAATCTTCAAGAACGTCAGCCGTATTAATGTAGATGGAAACAAACTTGTTCTCCGTGATATTATGGGTGATGAAAGAGTAGTAGAGGGAACCATCCTTATGGTAGACCTTGCGAACAGTATCGTTAAAGTAAAATGTGACTGACATGGATTTCCTGATTACTGTTCAGTGGAAATGTTTTACAAGGTGCGTTTGTGAACAAAATGCACAGTAACGTTTTCTTTTGATGAAGAAAGATAAAAGCGGATTGTTTAAGCAACCCGTGACGCTTATCAGATCTTGAGGTGTTATGCCTTTAGAATAAAAATTACTTAATACGTGGAGGTATGTAATTATGAAATTGTCAGAGGCAATGAGAGAAAGAATGCTTCTGTCTTTCGAGCTATTTCCGCCGAAGACAGAAAAGGGAATGGATAACCTTCCTGGGACAATCGATCATCTGATGAAATACAAACCTGCGTACATTTCCTGTACATACGGTGCAGGCGGCGGAAACGTTGGTGCTAACAGAGAAGTATGCCAGATGATCAGGAAGGCCGGAACAACACCGGTTACCCATTTTACAGTAATCAAGAACACGAAAGAGGGAATCAAAGAGCAGCTGGATCAGTACCTTGCAGAGGGAGTAGATCATATGCTTGCACTTCGTGGAGATATTCCGCTTGGTGAAACAACAACCTGCGGTGATTTCAACTACGCTACAGATCTTGTTAAATTTGTCCGTGACGAATTTGGTGACAAATTCGAAATCGCAGTTGCAGGATCTCCGGAGGGACACATTGCATGCCGCAGCCTTGATGCTGATATTGCAGTTCTGAGACAGAAACAGGACAATGGTGCCGATTATATCATGACTCAGCTTTGCTGGGATATGGAGCAGTTTAAATACTGGCTGGATTCAATCCGTGAGGCTGGTGTTACAATGCCTGTAGACGTAGGAGTTATGCCAATTCTTGACATGTCCGCTACAATTAATATGGCACTTTCCCGTAACGGTTGTGTAATGGACCGTGAGCTTTGCAGACTCATCTCCAGAAACTGGCTGTTCCCGAATCCATTTGCAGCAAAAGATGCTGATGGCAAGCCGTTTGATATGTTCTATGATGATAAGATCAAGAGATTCAAAGAAGAGGGAATCGAGTACACGATCAGACAGATCGACGAGTACCGCGCTCTCGGCGTAGATGGCATCCATCTGTATGCTTTGAATAAATGGAAAGATGTATCCGAGATCATTGACAGATCCGGACTTTGTACTTTAATCTAATCGATTTTGACTTAAATTTTTCAGGAGGCAATTGATAGTATTATGGCACATGTAATTGCTGTCGCAGGTAAAGGCGGCGTTGGTAAAACCACATTATGCGGAATGCTGATCCAGTATCTCTGCGAGAAAGGCAAAGGACCGATCCTTGCAGTAGATGCTGACGCAAACTCAAATCTGAACGAAGTTCTTGGAGTAGAAGTGGAGACTACACTTGGTGATGTAAGGGAAGAAATTGCCCGCGCAGAGCTTGCAAGCGAGAATCCGATCCCGGCGGGAATGTCCAAGGCGGATTACGCTGAAAGACGTTTTGAGGATGCTCTGGTAGAAGATGATGATTTTGATCTTCTGGTTATGGGCAGAACCCAGGGAAAAGGCTGCTACTGTTTTGTAAATGGACTTCTTCAGACCCAGCTTGCCAAATACCAGAATAATTATCCTTATATCGTAGTTGATAACGAAGCTGGTATGGAGCACATCAGCAGGGGAGTACTTCCGTCCATGCAGACAGCGATTCTGGTCAGTGACTGTTCCAGAAGAGGTGTACAGGCTGTAGGTCGTATTGCAGAGCTTATTAAAGAATGTGATATGCACCCGGATACAGTAGGCCTTATCATTAACCGTGCTCCTGGCGGAAAGCTGAATGACGGAATCAAAGAAGAGATTGAGAAGCAGGGTCTTCATCTTCTTGGCGTAGTGCCGCAGGATGAGACTGTTTACGAGTATGACTGCGAGGGTAAACCGACTGCAGGGCTTCCGGAAGATAATCCGGTAAAGATGGCTCTTCGTGAGATCGTAGATAAGCTTGTTTTATAAGGGAAGTCCCCCTTACCCCACATATTTATGTGATAAGAGGATAGAAATGGCATTATAATTCGCAGCAGGCAAGAACGCTGCTGCGGAATTTTTGTCAGGTATTTATCCCATGGGAGGGGATGGGTTCCGGAAAACGGAATATAAATAAATTTATCAAAAGTAACACATACTTAGAGGAGGTCAATAATGAGTGAATTCAAATTAACTACAGTGGAAGAATTCGAAGCTGCCACAGCCCGTCTTCTTGAGACTGGTGCAAAGGTAGGCGCTGATTCCTGGCAGATGCGTGTTAAGAATCAGACTCCACACTGTAAATTCGGTGAGCAGGGCGTATGTTGCCGAATCTGTTCAATGGGTCCGTGCCGTATTACACCTAAGGCACCGAGAGGTATCTGCGGATGCGATGTACATGGTATCGTAGGAAGAAACTTCCTTCGTTTCACAGCAGGTGGCGCAGCTACACACTCTGATCACGGACGTGAGATCTGTATCACACTTGGACATGCAAAAGAGGGCGGCGACTATCAGGTGAAAGATCCTGAGAAGCTGATCCGTATTGCAAAAGAGTGGGGCGTTGAGACAGAGGGTAAAGACATCTATGATCTGGCTCATGAAATGTCTGATCTTGCTCAGGAAGAATACGGAAAGATCAGAGGATATTCCAGATGGCTTAAGAGAGCACCTCAGCATACACAGGATCTGTGGCATGCAGCTGGAATTGAGCCAAGAGCAATTGACCGTGAGGTTTCCTGTGCACTTCATATGACTCATATGGGTAACACAAGTAAACCGGAGGCTCTGATCCGTCAGGCGCTTCGTAACGGTCTTTCCGATGGATGGGGCGGTTCCATGTGCGGAACTGAGTTCTCTGATGTCCTTTTCGGAACTCCAAAGCCAATCGATACCGAGGCTAACCTTGGTGTTATGAATGCAGAAAATGTAAACATCGTTGTTCATGGACATGACCCGAGTCTTTCTGAGATGATCTGTGAGTATGCAGACAGCAAAGAGATGATCGACTATGCGAAATCCATGGGTGCTAAGGGAATCACTGTTTCCGGTGTATGTTGTACATCTAATGAGGTTGCAATGCGTCGCGGTATTCCGATGGCAGGTAACTTCTTACAGCAGGAGAACGTTGTACTGACAGGTGCCTGTGAGGCAATCGTAGTTGACGTTCAGTGTATTTTCCCGGCACTTGGACCTCTTTCCAAATGCTTCCATACAAAATTCATCACAACTTCTCCAATCTGCCAGATGCCAGATTCCGATTTCATTGAATTTGATGCAGGTACAGCAGGAGAGAAAGCAAAACAGATCGTAAAACTTGCATGTGAGAACTTCAAGAACAGAAAACCAGAGCTTGTACATATCCCGGATCTGAAACATAAAGCTACTGTTGGTTACTCTGTAGAAGCAATCGTTAAGACACTTGACGGCGTAACAAACTCTCAGGTAGACGAGACTGGTACCACCAAACCTCTTCTTGAGTGTATTACATCTGGTGTTATCCGTGGTGCTGTTGCTATGGTTGGATGTAACAACCCGAAGGTCAGACCTGACACAGCTCACATCGAACTTATGAAGAAACTGATCGCAAACGATATCGTGATCATCGCTTCCGGATGTTCCGCTCAGGCAGCTGCTCGTGCAGGACTTATGGACAAAGCTGCAAAAGACCTTTGCGGTGCTGGTCTGAAACGTGTTTGCGAGCTTGCAGATATCCCGCCAGTATTACATATGGGATCCTGTGTTGATATCAGCCGTATGCTGATCCTTGCTTCTGAGCTTGCCAAGGATTCCGGACTGAACATTTCCCAGCTTCCAGTAGTAGGATGTGCTCCTGAGTGGATGTCTGAGAAGGCAGTTTCCATTGGAAACTATGTAGTAGCAACTGGTCTTGATACATATCTTGGTGTAGACCCATATGTTTCCGGTTCTACAGAGGTTGCAAGCCTCCTTACAGAAGGGGTACGTGACTGGGTAGAGGCAGCATATACAGTTGAGAAAGATATTGATAAATTAGGCGATCTTATGATTGCGAGAATCGAAGAAAAACGTGACGCTCTCGGAATCTGATCGAAGGAAAGGCGCGATTAACTTATGAAAATAGCAGTAACCGGTAAAGGCGGAGTAGGAAAGACAACTTTTGCGGCAACACTTGCCAGACTATATGCAGATGAAGGGAAAAAGGTCCTTGCAGCTGATGTTGACCCGGACGCAAACCTGGGACTGGCTCTTGGATTTGATGAGGAGACTTTAGATTCCATCGTTCCCATTTCCAAGATGCGTAAGCTGGTAGAGGAGCGTACCGGAGCCAACAGCCAGAATCAGTTTTATACACTGAATCCGAAGGTAGACGACATTCCGGACACCTACGGAAAGGTTTGTAATGGTGTAAAGCTGCTTGTCCTTGGAACCGTGGAAACAGGCGGAGGCGGATGTGTCTGTCCTGAACATGTCATGTTAAAAAGAATCATCAGCAACCTTGTAGTGCACAGGGATGATGTGGTAATTATGGATATGGAAGCCGGTCTGGAGCATCTGGGCCGGGGAACCACGGAGAGCATGGACGAATTTATTGTGGTGATCGAACCAGGTGCAAGAAGTGTACAGACCTACAAAAACGTAAAACGTCTTGCAAAGGATCTTGGCATTACTCAGGTTAAGGTAGTGGCCAACAAAGTACGGAACGAAGAGGATGAAGAATTTATCCGCAACAAGATTCCGGCAGAAGATCTTCTTGGAATGATCCATTACAATGTAGAAGTTATGGACGCAGACCGCCAGGGTAAATCACCCTATGATTTCAGTGAGACAGTAACATCTGAGATCAGAAAGATTAAAGAAAAGATAGACAACGAATCAAGTCTGTAAATAATAGGAGGTACTACAGTGACTTTATTTGATAGAGTATTCAGCGGAAACGACGCTGTTTATGGATTAACAGAGGGCGCTATTGATGCAGCCATCGCACAGCATGGCGAAGACAAAGCAGTAAGCTTCCCTGATACCGCTTACAGCCTTCCTTGCTACTATTCAGTAACAGGAACCAAGGTTACAACCTTAAAAGAGTTAAAAGAGGCTCTTGGCGTTGTAAAAACTCTTATGACAAGAGAGAAAAGACTGAACGACGCATTCATGTCCGGTATTGCTACCGCACTTTGCGCAGAGTTCATCGAAGTTCTGAAATATATCGACGGAGCAACACCATATGAGGAGCCATGCTATGGCCACCTTGCAGATGCTGTGATCCGTGAGCTTGGTGTACCGCTTGTAACAGGCGATATCCCTGGTGTAGCCGTTATCCTTGGAACAGCTCCATCTGTAGAAGAGGGTGTTGCACTTGTAAAGAGCTATCAGGCACAGGGTATCCTTGTAACACTGGTTGGCGGAATCATTGACCAGGTTAAAGAAGCTGGCATGAACACTGGAGCAAACGTACGTGTTATTCCTCTTGGAAAAGATGTTACAGCAGTTATTCACGTTGTATCTGTTGCACTTCGTGCAGCTCTGATCTTCGGTAACGTAACACCTGGAGATGCAGGTACACTTATGAAATACACCATGGACCGTGTTCCGGCATTCGTTAACGCATTCGGACCTCTGGATGACGTTGTAGTTGCTTGCGGAGCTGGTGCCATCGCACTTGGCTTCCCGGTAATCACAAACGAGACAGAGAACATCTTCCGTGTACCAAAGAGCCTTATCGTTCAGGAGGACGTAAGCAAATTCAACGCTACTTCCCTTGAGGCTCGTGACATCAAGATCAAGATCACAAACATCGATATCCCGGTTGCATTCGCATCTGCATTCGAGGGCGAGATCATCCGTCGTAAAGACATGCGTGTTGAGTTCGATGGTTCCCGTGTTGACTGTGCTGAGCTTGTACATACCTGTGACGCTTCTGAGATCGAGGATCACAAGATCACAGTTGTAGGACCGGAAGTTGACGAGATGGAAGACGGAAGCAAGAACAGCATTGCATACGTTGTTAAGGTTGCCGGTAAGAACATGCAGCCTGACTTTGAGCCTGTTATCGAGCGTAAATTCCACAACTACATCAACTGTATTGAGGGTGTATATCACACCGGTCAGAGAGATATGCAGCGTATCCGTATCAGCCATGCAGCATTTGATGCAGGATTCCGTATCAAACATATCGGTGAAGTTCTTTATACTCAGGTTAAGAACGAATTTGACGCAGTTGTTGACAAGTGTGAGGTTGTGATCTACACAGATCCTGCTGAGTGTACCAGAATCCGTCATGAAGTTGCAATTCCGACATTCGAGAAACGTGATGATCGTCTTGCAAACCTCACTGACGAGTCTGTTGATGTATATTACAGCTGTATCCTCTGCCAGGCATTCTCCCCGTCTCACGTTTGTGTTGTTACACCAGAGAGACTTGGACTTTGCGGTGCCGTTTCATGGCTGGATGCAAAAGCTACCAACGAGCTTGATCCGAACGGACCTTGCCAGGTGATCACCAAAGAGCGTCCGATCAATGAAGAGCTTGGTTCTTATGAAGACGTTGATGAAGCGGTTCAGAAGTTCTCCCAGGGTGCTCTGGAGCACGTTACCCTGTACTCCATCATGCAGGATCCTATGACTTCCTGCGGATGCTTCGAGTGTATCTGCGGTATCGAGCCATTCTCCAACGGTGTAGTTATTGCTAACCGTGAGTATGCAGGTATGACACCTCTCGGAATGACCTTCTCTGAGATGGCTTCCATGACAGGTGGTGGTGTTCAGACTCCTGGATTCATGGGACATGGTAAACACTTCATCGCTTCCAAGAAATTCATGAAGGCTGAGGGCGGTATCGAGCGTATCGTATGGATGCCGAAAGAATTAAAAGAGTTCATCGCAGAGAAATTAAATGCTACTGCAAAAGAACTTTACGGAATCGATAACTTTACAGATATGATCGGTGATGAGACTGTTGCTACAGATCCTGAGACTCTGGTAGGATTCCTTACAGAGAAGGGACATCCGGCACTTGGACTTGACCCGATGATGTAATTTATCCAGCAGCTCCTGCTGCAAAATGGAGATAATTTCCCTGGAGTCTGTCTCCTTTAGACAGGCTCCGGGATTCACTATTTCCGGCAGGAATACTGATTTATAGTTTCGCTGCGGAGGGCGAACAAGCAGATCATTTTGATTGCGGAATGAAATGATCTGTATCTGATAATTTATTTAGCAGCAAACCAATGGATAGAGGCGGAGCCTTGCATGGTTTGTGATAGAAGATTAACAGAAAAGGAGATGCAGAAAATTGTTAATTAACAGAATTTTCAGCGGTAATGATGCAGTATACGGTCTAACAGAAAAAGCCGTAAACGATGCTGTACAGCAGCATGGTGCAGATAAGGCAGTGGGATTTCCACACACAGCATATTGTCTTCCATGCTATTATGCAGTAACCGGTGTGAAGATCAAAACACTTGGAGAACTGCAGGCAGCCCTTGGCGTCGTAAAATCTCTTATGACAAGAGAGCATGCTCTGGATGATGCTCTTATGTCAGGTGTAGCAACAGCCCTCTGTGCGGAATTTATTGAAGCACTGAAGTATCTTGATGGGGCAGAACCCTATCAGGAGCCTTGTTATGGCCATCTTGCAGATTCCATTATCCGTGAGCTTGGTGTACCGCTTGTAACAGGAGATATCCCTGGTGTAGCCGTTATCCTTGGCAGCGCACCGACTGCACAGGAAGGTGTTGACCTGATCAAGAGCTATCAGGCACAGGGTATCCTGGTAACATTAGTTGGCGGTATCATTGACCAGGCACAGGAGCTTGGTCTTAAGATGGGCTATAATTTACGAATTGTTCCTTTGGGAAAAGACGTAACATCTGTTATCCACGTTGTATCTGTTGCACTTCGTGCAGCACTGATCTTCGGCAATGTAACACCTGGCGATGCAGCAAGCCTTCTTACATACACCAAAGACAGGGTTCCGGCATTTGTAAATGCTTTCAAACCTGTTGATGATGTAGTTCTTGCAGCCGGTGCTGGTGCGATCAAGCTTGGTTTCCCGGTAATCTCCAATGAGGATGAGAACATTGTGGAAGTACCAGGAGCCCTGATCGCGTGTCCGAACGTTGCTGACTTTAATAAGGTTTCCCTTGAAGCAAGAGGAATCAAGATCAAGATCACAAAAGTGGATATTCCGGTAGCATTTGCGTCTGCCTTTGAAGGTGAGATCATTCGTCGTAAAGATATGCGTGTGGAATTTGACGGTTCCCGTGTGGACTGCGTAGAGCTTGTGCAGACTAAGGAAATGAACGAGGTCGAGGATCACAAGATTACTGTCGTAGGTCCGGAAGTCGATAGCTTCGAACCTGGAAGCAAGCACAGCCTTGCCTACGTGGTAGAAGTAGCTGGTAAGAAGATGCAGCCGGATTTTGAACCGGTTATCGAGCGTAAATTCCACAATTATATAAACTGCATTGAAGGTGTATATCACACAGGACAGAGGGATATGTTCCGTATCCGTATCAGCAATGATGCTTTTGCAGCAGGTTTCAGAGCAAAACACTTTGGTGAAGTTCTTTACACTCAGGTAAAGAATGAGTTCGAGGCTGTTGTAGATAAGTGTCAGGTAACTGTCTATACAGATCCGGATGAGTGTACCAGAATGCGTCATGAAGTAGCAATCCCTACTTTTGACAAACGTGATGCACGTCTGGAGACATTGACTGATGAATCTGTAGATGTTTATTACAGCTGTATCCTGTGTCAGGCATTTTCTCCGTCACATGTCTGCGTAGTAACACCGGAGAGACTTGGACTTTGTGGAGCCGTTTCATGGCTGGATGCAAAAGCAACCAATGAACTGGATCCAAACGGCCCATGTCAGATCATCACCAAGGAGCGCCCGATCGATGTAAATCTGGGCTCTTACGAGGATGTTGATGAAGCAGTAAAGAAATATTCCCAGGGTGCTCTGGAGCATGTTACTCTGTACTCCATCATGCAGGATCCTATGACCTCCTGCGGATGCTTCGAGTGTATTTGCGGTATTGAGCCATTTTCTAATGGTGTGGTTATCGCAAACCGTGAGTATGCAGGCATGACACCTCTTGGAATGACGTTCTCCGAGATGGCTTCCATGACCGGCGGCGGTGTTCAGACACCAGGCTTTATGGGACATGGAAAACACTTTATTTCATCCAAGAAATTCATGAAGGCAGAGGGCGGAATTGAGCGTATCGTATGGATGCCAAAGGAATTAAAAGAGACCGTGGCGGAGCGACTCAATAAGACTGCAAAAGAACTCTATGGCATTGACAACTTCACTGATATGATCGGTGATGAGACCGTTGCCACAGATCCGGAAGTTCTTGTTGCATTTTTAACAGAACATAACCATCCTGCATTGTCAATGGATCCGATGATGTAGTATAATGGTTCTGTATAATTTTTACAAATTTTTAAGGAGGCTTTAAGAAATGCCATTTAATCAGAAACCACAGAAGTTCAACGCAAAGATCAACACTGTTACGGTTGGAACTGGCGATAAAGCGGTTACTATTGGAGGAAATTCTACATTTCCTTTCTATACATTTGACGCACCAACCGAGAACAGCCCGAAAATCGGTGTAGAGATCACGGATATGGGACTTGATGACTTTGCACCTGGAATCAAAGCATATTATGAAGGATGCACCACCATGGCTGAGATCGCTCAGAAAGCAGCAGCTATGGAAGGTGGAGATTTCGTTGTACTCAACCTGGAAGGCGGAGATCCAAACGGAGTAAACAAATCTACAGAAGAACTTATTGCAATCGTAAAAGAGGTTGCAGATGCAATCGACTGTCCATTAGTAGTTGAAGGCTGCAAAAATGTGGAGAAGGATGCGGAACTTCTTCCGAAGGTTGCAGAGGCACTTCAGGGCAGAAACGTGATCGTGATGTCTGAGAAGGAAGAAAACTACAAGGCAATCGGTGCTGCAGCAGGACTTGCTTACAACCAGATCGTAGGCGCTGAGTCCGCTGATGATATCAACCTTGCAAAACAGTTGAACGTAGTAACAACACAGTTAGGTGTTGATGCGAAGAAGATCGTTATGAACGTAGGAACAGCTACCGTTGGTTATGGTTACGAGTATGTTGTTTCCACTATGGACCGTATCAAAGGTGCAGCATTATCCCAGAATGATAACATGCTGCAGATGCCTATTATTACACCAGTTTCTTCTGAGACATGGGGCGTAAAGGAATCAGTTGCAACTGAGGAAGATATGCCAGAATGGGGCTCAGAGGATGAGCGTGGTATCGACATGGAAGTTATGACAGCAGCAGCAGACCTGGCAGCAGGATCTGACGCAGTTATCTTAAGACATCCAGAGTCTGTAAAGACCATCGCTAAGATGATCAAAGCACTTGTGTAATATTTTTAGGAGGGAAAAATTGATATGGCACTGAATGGTATTCAGATTTTTAAATTAACACCAAAGAAAAACTGTAAGGAATGTGGATGCCCGACATGTATGGCTTTCTCCATGAAAGTTGCACAGGGCGCTTTAAAGATTGAGCAGTGTCCACATATGTCTGAGGAAGCATTAGCATCTCTTTCCGAGGCAACTGCTCCGCCAATGAAGACGATCAAGATTGGTACTGGCGATGAGGAGCTTACCCTTGGTGGTGAGACCGTTCTTTTCAGACATGAGAAGACCTTTGTAAACAAGACAAGATATGCAGTAGAGCTTTGCACATGCATGGATGACGCTACTGTAGATGCAAAACTGGCTGAGATCCCGAAGGTTGATTATGACCGTATCGGTGAGAGAATGTACGCAGAGATCGTTTACGTAAACTGCGATGCAGAAGCAACAGCTGACAAATATGTAGCACTTGTACAGAAAGCAGCAGCTCTTGGACGTACCCTGATCCTTGGATGTTCTGATCCGGAGATCGCAAAAGCAGCCCTTGAGGTTTGCAAAGACAGCAAGCCGGTATTAAACGGAGCAAATGCTTCTAACTATGAGGCTATGAACGCAGTTGCAACAGCAGCTGGTGTTGTTCTTGGTGTATCTGGCAAAGATCTTAACGAGTTATATGATACTACAGCAGCAATCGAGAAACTTGGAAACAAGAATCTGGTACTTGATGTAACAGGCGCTGACATCAAAGAGACCTTCGGCAATGCCGTACAGGTACGTCGTGCAGCTCTGAAGGATCAGGACAGAACATTCGGTTATCCATCCATCGTAAACCTTGCAAAGATCGCTGGTGGTGACTATCACCTTCAGGCAGGTCTGGCAGCTATGTTTACAATGAAATACGGTTCCATCGTTGTTATGGAGCGTATGACATATGCAGAGGCACTTCCGTTATATGGTCTGCGTCAGAACGTATTTACTGACCCGCAGAAGCCAATGCGTGTAGAGCCAGGTATCTACCCGATGAACGGTGGAGATGAGAATTCTCTTGTTGTTACAACTGTTGACTTCGCTCTTACATATTTCCTTGTATCTGGAGAGCTGGAGCGTTCCGGTGTTCCGCTTAATCTTGTTATCAACGATGCCGGCGGTTTATCCGTACTGACATCCTGGGCAGCAGGAAAATTCTCCGGAAACAGTATTTCTACATTCTTCAAAGAGAAAGTAGAGCCAAATGTTAAGAGCAGACGTCTGGTAATCCCAGGTAAGGTTGCAGTCCTGAAGGGTGATCTGGAAGCAAAACTTCCAGGATGGGAAATCATCGTTGGACCAAGAGAAGCTGTACAGCTTGTGAAGTTCTTAAAGGATCTTGAAGGCTGATTTAAGCCTTTAAGACCCTAAAAGGGTATGCCGCTTATGGGCGGCACCACTATAAATGTAAAGGAGAACATTTGACATGGCAAAATTTGTTACAATTGGAGAGAGACTTTCAACAACAGCACCTTCTGTAAACAAAGCATTTACAGAGAGAGATCCTGAGCCGATCTTAAAGAGAGCAAAACAGCAGCTTGATGCTGGTGCTGTTTATCTTGATGTAAACATCGGACCAGCTGAGAACGATGGAGAAGACCTGATGAAATGGGCTGTTAAGCTTCTTCAGGAGAACTTCGACAACGTTCCGCTGTCTCTGGATACATCCAACAAAAAAGCAATTGAGGCTGGTATTTCCGTATACAACCGTTCCAAAGGAAAACCAATCGTAAACTCTGCTGATGCAGCTGGAAGAATTGAGAACATCGACCTTGCAGCAGCTAACGATGCAATCGTTATCGCTCTTTGCAACGGTGAAGGTATTGCAAAAGACAACGACGAGCGTATGATGTACTGCCAGATGCTTCTTGAAAGAGGTATGGAGCATGGTATGGACGCAAGTGATCTGTGGTTTGACCCGCTGTTCCTGGTTGTTAAAGGAATGCAGGACAAACAGATGGAAGTACTTGAGGCTATTAAAATGTTCTCCGATATGGGACTGAACTCTACAGGTGGTCTGTCCAACAACAGTAACGGTATGCCGAAGAACATCCGTCCAATCATGGATTCCGCATTAGTTGCTATGGCTATGATGCAGGGCCTTACATCCGCAATTGTTAACCCTAACGACCTTCGTCTTATGGAAACAATCAAATCCTGCGATGTATTCAAGGGCAACACCCTGTATGCTGATTCCTATCTTGAACTGTAATTATTTGTAATTCGTTTCTAAATAGGGACGTAAGATACAAAAGGGGCTGGGGCTTTGGCCTCAGTCCCTTTTTCTAACGGATAAGAATAATAATGATGTCTGTTTTGGCAGATATATGACCATATGAGAAAGGTGAGTGCCGGATGTTTAAGGTTACATTTTCTTTTGAAGATGGCAGTGTGGTAGAACATTTTGCCAATGCGGGGGACAATTTACTTGAATTAGCCAGAGAGGCCAATGTGGCCATCGACGCGCCGTGCTCCGGAAATGCTTCCTGCGGAAAGTGCCGGGTACAGTTAAAAAAAGGAGAACTGGACAGCAAGAAAACCTTACATATCAGTGAGGAAGAATATCAGGAGGGATGGCGTCTTGCCTGCACCAGCAAGATCTGTGCAGATGTGACCGTACTGGTACCTGATATTGCGTCTGCTTACAAGAGCAGAATGAAGGTTGCAGATCTCAGCTCCAAAGAGGAAATTGCCATTTTCGAGAATTCCAAAAGAGACGTAGAAATGACCGGTATTGAGCTCAGAAACAGTCTGGATGTAATTGAACTTGATATGAATGAGCCAAGTCTTGATGACACCATGCCGGATAATGAGCGCCTTACAAGAGCTTTAAAGAAATACATGAATCTGAAACAGGTAAGGATCCCTTACGCTGTATTAAGAAAATTGCCGGATGTCCTCCGGGAAAATCATTTCAAAGTAAAATGTGTAGTTCGTACTGCTCCTAATGATCTTTTTGTATACGATATTTTCGGAAAAGATGAAGAAGTGGTAGTGGGCGGACTTGCAGTGGATATTGGTACCACAACTGTTTCTGCAGTCCTGATCAACATGGAGACCGGAGAGATTCTTGCCAAGGCTTCCTCTGGAAACGGACAGATCCGTTTCGGAGCAGATGTTATCAACCGTATCATCGAACAGCAGAAGCCAGGCGGTAAGAAGAAACTGCAGGATGCAGTCATTAAAGAGACAATCAATCCAATGATCGCACAGATGTGTAAAAGTGCAGGCATTCCAGCCAGCCATATTTACAGAATGTCTGTGGGAGCAAATACAACGATGAATCATCTGTTTGCCGGGATCAACGCGGATCCGGTCCGTATGGAGCCGTATATTCCAGCATTCTTCAAAACCAATTCCCTTTTTGCTTCTGATGTGGGAATTGCTATCAATAAAGATGCGCATATTATCATTGCGCCAAATATCGGAAGCTATGTAGGCGGTGATATCACTGCCGGAACTTTAGTAAGCATGATCTGGAACAGACCAGAGTTTTCTTTATTTATCGATCTTGGAACTAACGGTGAGCTGGTATTTGGCAACTCTGATTTTATGATGAGCTGTGCATGTTCCGCTGGTCCGGCTTTTGAGGGTGGTGATATCAGCTGTGGTATGCGTGCAACTGATGGAGCTATTGAAGCTTGTACCATTGATAAGGAGACTATGGAACCAACTTATAAAGTAGTTGGAGAACCGGGAACCAAGCCGGTTGGACTTTGTGGTTCCGGAATCATTGATGTGATCAGCGAGCTTTTTATGTGCGGAATCATCAACCCTAAGGGTAAATTTGTCCGTGAGGGGGAGAGAATCCGTCACGATAAATACGGAATGGGAAGCTATGTGATCGCATTTGAAAAGGATGCAGGCTCTGTGAAGGATATTGAGATCACAGAGGTTGATATTGACAACTTTATCCGTGCCAAAGGTGCTATTTTCTCAGCTATCAGAACTATGATAAATAGTCTTGATTTTGACGTGAGCATGATCGATGATGTATACGTTGCCGGTGGTATTGGAAGCGGAATCAATATGAGAAATGCTGTAAACATCGGAATGTTCCCGGATATCCCTCTGGAGAAATTCCATTATATCGGCAACTCTTCCCTGACGGGTTCCTATCTGATGCTTCTTTCTACAGAGGCCGAGAAGAAGACCTATGAGCTTGCTGCAAACATGACATATATGGAGCTTTCTACAGTGCCAACTTATATGGACGAATTTGTAGGAGCGTGCTTTATTCCTCATACAGATACGGGAATGTTCCCTGATGTAATGAATGATTTACAGAACAGGAAGTAATTAATAAAATGCCATTTACAATTGATGACTTAAATTATGATAAAGACAGCAAGGAGAGAATGCCATGGGAGCATTATCTTGAGCTGTATGCAAAAGCTGACCCGAAGGAGATCGCATCCAGACTTTCCATTCCATATGATGAAGAGGCTAAGGAATTTACTCTGACTTTCCTGGGCTCTGAATATAAGATCACATATCCGGATTTCCAGGTAAAACATGTGGCAGATGAGAAGAAATGTTATCCTCTGGAGGATATGATCTACGCAAAGATTCTTACCATTCGTTTTCTGTTAAATGGTTCCGCCTCTGTGGGGACTGGCAGGTTTAAAACTTACCGGGAAATGCCATGGGGAGAAGTGTACCTGAGACAGTTTGACGGACGTTGTATCAAAAGGCTTGCATTTACCTATGGAAACAGACTGGATGATTTCCGGCTTGTAATGGATCATATGAAATGCACTCCGGTGAAATTCGGAGATGTGGCTTATGAGCTTTCCATTTATCCGGGATATCAGATCCAGATGATCCTGTGGGAGGGGGACGATGAGTTCCCGCCGTCTTCCCAGATCCTGTTTTCCGACAATTTCCCGGTATCCTTTGCTGCGGAAGATATGGCGGTTATGGGAGATGTGATCATTGGCTCTTTGAAGGCTTTTCTGAAAGCAGCGAAAGAGCAGTAAGGTTATTGTAAAACAGATTCTGCGTGAAAGTTAACCGAGATTTAAAGTTTTCTAAATGCATGAGCTGTATATTTTTTGATTAAAGCGGACTGGAGTGCGGGTGTTTGAGCCTGCACCAGGATCCGTTTTGATAAATCCAAATTAAGCGGAGGCGTCATGCTGTAACAGCGGTGACGTAAAAAGGAGGTAAGTTACAATGGGATACAAGAGTGACATTGAAATCGCACAGGAATGCGAAATGCTGCCGATTACCCAGATTGCAGAGAAAGCTGGTATTGATGACAAATACCTGGAGCAGTATGGAAAGTATAAGGCAAAAATCGACTACAATCTCTTAAAAGAGAGCGACAAGAAAGACGGAAAACTGATCCTTGTAACAGCAATCAACCCGACCCCGGCTGGTGAGGGAAAAACAACTACAACTGTAGGACTTGCTGATGGAATGCAGAGACTTGGAAAGAGCGCAATGGTTGCACTTCGTGAGCCATCTCTTGGACCGGTATTCGGTGTTAAGGGCGGCGCTGCAGGCGGCGGATACGCACAGGTTGTTCCAATGGAGGATATCAACCTTCATTTCACAGGTGACTTCCATGCAATCGGAGCTGCAAACAACCTTCTTGCAGCAATGATCGACAACCACATTTTCCAGGGCAATGCACTGAACATTGACCCACGTAAGATCACATGGAAGAGATGCGTGGACATGAACGACCGTCAGCTTCGTAACGTGATCGATGGTCTTGGAGGAAGAACAAACGGTATGCCTCGTGAAGACGGTTATGACATCACAGTTGCTTCCGAGATCATGGCAGTTCTCTGTCTTGCAAGCGACATCACAGACCTGAAGAATAGACTTTCCAAGATGATCATTGGTTATACATATGGCAAAGTATCTGAGCAGAAACCGGTAACAGCTGGTGATCTTCACGCAGAAGGTGCTATGACAGCTCTTCTGAAAGACGCTCTGAAACCAAACCTGGTTCAGACTCTGGAGCATGTACCTGCAATCGTTCACGGTGGACCATTTGCAAACATCGCTCATGGATGTAACTCTGTAACAGCTACTAAGATGGCTATGAAGCTGGCTGATTATGCCATCACAGAGGCTGGATTCGGTGCTGACCTTGGTGCAGAGAAATTCCTTGACATCAAATGCCGTATGGCAGGTCTTCATCCAAATGCAGTTGTGATCGTTGCTACTGTACGTGCCCTTAAATACAACGGCGGTGTTGCAAAAGCAGACCTTAACAATGAGAACCTTGAGGCTCTTGAGAAAGGTATCCCGAACCTTTTAAGACATGTAAACACGATCAAAAATGTTTACAAACTTCCATGTGTTGTTGCAATCAACGCATTCCCGACCGATACCAAGGCAGAGCTTGACCTTGTTGAAGCAAAATGTAAAGAGCTTGGTGTTAACGTTGCACTTTCCGAAGTATGGGCAAAAGGCGGTGAAGGCGGCCTGAAGCTTGCTGAGGAAGTAATCCGTCTCTGCGAAGAGCCAAATGACTTCTCTTATTCCTATGAGCTTGACGGTTCTATAGAGGATAAGCTGAACCAGATCGTTCAGAAAGTATACGGCGGAAAGAAAGTTGTTCTCACAGCAAACGCTCAGAAACAGGCAAAACAGTTAGAAGCTCTTGGCTTTGGCAACTGCCCGATCTGTGTTGCAAAGACTCAGTACAGCTTAACAGATGACCAGACAAAACTCGGTGCACCGACAGATTTCGAGATCACAGTTCGTAACCTGAAGGTTTCCGCAGGTGCTGGATTTGTTGTTGCACTGACTGGTGAGATCATGACCATGCCAGGTCTTCCGAAAGTTCCGGCAGCTGAGAGAATCGACGTTGACGAGACTGGTAAGATCACAGGTCTGTTCTAATCAAAGAAAAAAGAAACATCAGGCGGATATACCTGTCCGCCTGGCGTTATAAAAAGGTCATGGCTTACATGATGACTAAGAACAATAAGGAGACAACGAAATGGGATTTTCAACAAGTACATGTACAGAATTTGTAGAAGTTCTTGCTTCTAAAGCCCCGGTTCCAGGCGGCGGCGGAGCATCTGCACTGGTAGGTGCTGTGGGAACTGCACTTGGAAACATGGTAGGAAGCCTTACTGTTGGTAAGAAGAAATATGCTGATGTTGAGGAAGAAATGTGGGAGCTGAAAGGTAAATGCGACCAGCTTCAGAAAGATTTCCTTCGTCTGATCGAGCGTGACGCCGAAGTATTCGAGCCGCTTTCCAAAGCATATGGAATGCCGAAAGAAACAGAAGAAGAGAAAGCTGAAAAAGCAAGAGTTATGGCAATCGTATTAAAAGATGCCTGCTCTGTTCCTATGGAAATCATGGAGAAATGCTGTGAGGCACTTGACCTGATCAAGGAATTTGCTGCAAAAGGCTCCAAGCTTGCCATCAGTGACGCTGGTGTAGCTGCAACCTTCTGCAAAGCTGCATTAAAAGGTGCAAGCCTGAACGTTTATATCAACACAAAGTCCATGGCAGACAGAGAATATGCAGAAGAATTAAATGCAAAGGCTGATGCAATGCTTGAAAAATACTGCAAGCTTGCAGACGAGACATTTGACAGCGTACTTGGCAGACTGAAATAAAGATAAAAAAAGAAAAGAACTGGCAGGAGCAAAATCCTGCAAGTCTTTTTTGCAGTCTCAAAATGCTGTATTACCATGAAACTGGTATGAGCATGACTGGATTTATCATAATATAAGGAGATTACTAAAAAATGGCAAAACAGTTATTAGGTAAAGAAGTAACTGCTGCATTAAACGAGCGTATCAAAGGAAATGTGGCAGCTCTTCAGGAAAAAGGCGTTAACCCCACACTTTGCATTATCCGTGTAGGAGAGAATCCAAGTGATATTTCCTATGAGAAGGGTGCAACAAAGCGTTGTGAGACATTAGGCGTTGCATGTGAGAAAATTCTTCTTCCGGAGGATGTTGCTCAGGAAGAACTTCTTACAGTTATTGATAAGGTAAACAAAGACGATCATATCCATGGTGTACTTCTGTTCCGTCCGCTTCCGAAACATCTGGATCAGGCTGTGATCGAGAATGCACTTGCTCCTGAGAAAGACGTTGACTGTATGACAGACCTTTCCATGTCTGGTGTTTTTACAGGCAAGAAGATCGGTTTCCCGCCATGTACACCACAGGCATGTATGGAAATCCTTGATCATTACGGAATCGACTGCACAGGCAAGAAGGCAGTTGTAATCGGAAGAAGCCTTGTTGTAGGAAAACCTGCAGCTATGATGCTTGTTAAGAAAAACGCAACTGTAACCATCTGCCACACAAGAACAGTGGATATGCCGTCTGTGGCACGCGAAGCGGATATTATCATCGTAGCAGCAGGCCGTGCTGGCGTTGTTGGCGCTGATTATGTAAAAGCAGGACAGGTAGTTATTGATGTAGGAATCAACGTAAATGCAGAAGGCAAGCTCTGCGGAGACGTTGACTACGCAGCAGTAGAGCCGATCGTAGATGCTATTACACCAGTTCCTGGCGGAGTTGGAAGCGTTACAACATCTGTCCTGGTTGGACATGTTGTAGAGGCTGCTATGCGCAAAGTGAACGCTTAATATTTAATTGGTTTAGAGTTAATAGAACGATGTACCTGAAGTACATCATGTGTACAAGCGGAAGAAAAACTCTTCAGGGTAAAAACTGGAGAGTTTTTTTGTTGCAGAAAACTTTATTGAAATCCTTATTGCGGCAAAAGTTTGTTTTGCTATTACAAAAAATTTGCTTTTCTCCGTAAGATATTGTACTATAGAGGGTACAGATATATGGAGGTAACTCATTATGGGAAAAGTGATGGCAGTGAACATCAGTGTTAAAAGAGGAACTCAGAAGGTCAATGTGCACACTGTAAAACTGATTGAAAATTATGGACTGGAGAATGACGCCCACGCAGGAAACTGGCACCGTCAGGTCAGCCTTCTGTCTTATGAAAAAATAGAAGAATTTAAGGCGAAAGGCGCACCAGTAAAGGATGGTGCTTTCGGGGAAAATCTGATCGTACAGGGATTTGATTTTAAGACCCTTCCGGTAGGAACCCGTCTGAAATGCAACGATGTGATTCTGGAAATCACGCAGATTGGAAAGCAGTGTCACAACGGCTGCGAGATTTTCAAGATTATGGGAGACTGCATTATGCCCCGCGAAGGTGTTTTCGCCAGAGTAATCAAAGGCGGTATGATCTCTGAGGGAGATGAAATGGTTTATGCTTGACAGATACGGAAGAAATATTGACTATCTGCGGATATCTTTGACAGACAGGTGCAATCTTCGCTGTATCTACTGTATGCCGGAAGAGGGAATCCGTCAGATTCCAAGGACAGAACTTCTTGATACAGATGAAATCGTGAGAATCTGTAAGGCGGCCAGTGAACTTGGGATTTCCAGAATCAAACTGACAGGTGGAGAGCCTCTTGTCCGCAGAATCTGCACCCCATTAGTAAAAGAACTGAAAGCCATTCACGGGATCTGCCAGGTTACACTGACCACCAACGGAATCCTTTTGGGAGAACAGCTTCCGGGACTGATGGAGGCCGGTCTGGATGCCGTAAACATCAGTCTGGATACTTTAGAAGAAACCACATTTCGCAAAATCACCCGCAGGGACGATTTTCACCAGGTTTTAAAGGGACTTAGGGCAGCACTTTCTTACCCTTCCCTGAAAGTGAAACTGAACTGTGTCCCCACTTTTCAGTCGGACGAGGAACTTTTACAGGTGGCAGCTCTTGCAAGGGAGAATCCTCTTCATGTGCGTTTCATTGAAATGATGCCAATCGGTCTGGGCAAGGAGTTTACAGCCAGGGGAGAGGAACAGATAAAGGCTGTTCTGGAGAAGGAATACGGGTTAATGACACCGACGGAAGAGAAACTTGGAAATGGCCCCTGTCATTATTATACCTTGGAGGAGTTTACAGGCAGGATCGGATTTATCAGTGCTCTATCCCACAAATTCTGTGACAGCTGCAACCGTGTAAGGCTTACTTCTACCGGATTTCTGAAAGGCTGCCTGCAATTTGAGGACGGAGCAGATCTGAAGGTTTTGCTTCGAAGTGGTTGTTCTGATAGGATGCTTAAAGAAACGATAGAAAAAGTCATTTATGAAAAGCCTGTAGGCCACAATTTTCAGGAACATAAGAAGGGAAACGAAGAATCCCACATCATGGCTCAAATCGGTGGATGATTTTGAAAAACAAAAGAAAACACGATTTAGAAAAGTCGGATTTGTTGTTGTATCATTTGTACAACTTAAACAATCCGGCTTTTTGTATATTTCAGTATAATCTGAGATGCAGAATTGTGCAAAAATATTGTTAATAAATAAACTTATTCATATTTACTTGCCAAAATGAACAAAAAAATATATAATTTCATTACAAAAATAGTCATGTCTGTTAAAAAATACGCAAAGCCGGAAGCTTTGGAGGACGGGGACAAAAGACCTGGAGGCATCTGGCAAGTAAGGAGGTTAACAAAATGGTAGATCAGTCATATTACAAGAAAGCAGATGAGATTATTGAGCATTATGAGCGGTGTGCTGCCTCATTAATCCCCATCATGCAGGATATCCAGGCGGAATATCGGTACCTGCCTGCAGAACTTCTGACCTACGTAGCCGGACAGATCGGCGTTACTGAAGCGAAGGCCTTCAGTGTTGCAACCTTTTATGAGAACTTTTCTTTTGAACCGAAAGGAAAATACATTATCAAGGTATGCGATGGCACAGCCTGTCATGTAAGAAAGTCAATCCCGGTTAAAGAAGCATTCATGAAAGAACTGGGATTAAGCAATAAGAAGCATACCACAGATGACATGATGTTCACTGTGGAGACCGTATCCTGTCTTGGTGCCTGCGGGCTTGCTCCCACCTGTATGGTGAATGAAGAAGTGCATGCCAAGATGACACCGGAGAAGGTAGTAGAGCTTATTAACAGATTGAGAGGTGAGAACGGATGAGGATTAACAGTAAAGAAGAGCTGCAAAGCAAAAAAGCTGAGATCGAACAGAATATCCAGAACTTCACATGCCGTGTTCTTGTCTGTTCCGGTACCGGATGTATGGCTTCCGGTGCTCAGAAGATCTATGATGAGATGGTAAGACTCTGTGAAGGTATTGATGGTGTAGAGATTGAAATGCAGAAAGATATCCCTCACGTAGGCGTTATCAAGACTGGCTGTCAGGGTCTTTGCGAGCTGGGACCGCTTGTAAGGATTGAACCATACGGATATCAGTATGTACATGTTCAGGAGGAGGACTGTCTGGAGATCGTGGAGCGAACTGTACGCCTTGGACATCCTGTAGATCGTCTGTTTTACCGCCATGGAGATGAAGTCTGTCCGAAGCCTGAGGATATCCCGTTCCTTAACCGTCAGACCAGGATCGTTCTTGAGAACTGTGGTAAGATTGACGCGGAATCCATTGACGAATATATTGCAGCAGGCGGTTTTTCTGCCCTCGCCAAAGCAGTTACAGAGATGACTCCCCAGGATGTAATTGATGAAGTTACCAGATCTGGTCTTCGCGGACGCGGAGGCGCCGGCTTCCCGGCAGGTAAGAAGTGGTCACAGGTAGCCAGACAGGCTGAGAAGATCCGATATGTAGTATGTAACGGTGATGAGGGTGACCCGGGAGCATTTATGGATGGTTCTGTTATGGAAGGCGATCCGTATAAGATGATCGAGGGCATGATCATTGCCGCTTACGCAGTTGGCGCTGAGAACGGATACATATATGTTCGTGCAGAGTATCCTCTTTCCGTAGCCAGACTTCGTCTTGCTATTTCCCAGGCTGAGAAATATGGTCTCCTTGGAGAAAATATCCTTGGCAGCGGTGTGAATTTCCATTTACATATTAATCGTGGTGCAGGAGCTTTCGTATGTGGTGAAGGTTCTGCCCTTACCTCTTCCATTGAGGGAAACAGAGGTATGCCTCGTGTAAAACCGCCTCGTACTGTTGAGAAAGGTCTGTGGGGCAAGCCAACTGTATTAAATAACGTTGAGACTTACGCAAATGTTCCGAAGATTATCATACAGGGTGCTGACTGGTTCCACACCATCGGAACAGAGGGAAGCCCGGGAACCAAGACCTTCTCCCTGACCGGAGCAATTGAGAATACAGGTCTTATTGAAGTTCCAATGGGAACAACACTTCGTGAGATTATTTATGATATTGGCGGCGGTCTGAAGAGTGGCGCTGCATTTAAAGGCGTTCAGATTGGCGGACCATCTGGCGGATGTCTTGTAGAAGATCAGCTGGATGCTCCTCTTGATTTTGATTCTGTAAAGAAGCTTGATGCTATTATGGGATCAGGCGGTCTAGTTGTCATGGATGAGAATACCTGTATGGTAGAGGTTGCCCGTTTCTTCATGAGCTTTACCCAGCGGGAGAGCTGTGGAAAATGCGTTCCATGCCGTGAGGGTACCAAGCGCATGCTGGAGATCCTGGAGAAGATTGTAGCAGGCAATGGGGAGATGTCTGATCTTGACGAGCTGGAAGAGCTTGCCAAAATGGTTCAGAGCATGGCTCTTTGCGGACTTGGAAAGAGTGCACCTCTTCCTGTCCTCAGTACCATGAAGCGTTTTCGCGAGGAATACGAAGAGCATATCCGGGACAAGAAGTGCCGGGCAAAGGTCTGCACAGCACTCCGTCAGTTCCACATTAATCCGGAATTCTGTATCGGCTGCGGAAAATGTGCCAAGAACTGTCCTGCCGGGGCAATTTCCGGCAAGATTAAATCACCTTATCATATTAATAATGATGTATGCATCAAGTGCGGCAGCTGTAAGGATAACTGTAACTTTGATGCAATATATGTGGAAATGTAGGGAGGACAGATTATGGGTACAATGACGATTGACGGCAGAAAAGTCGAATTTACAGATGAAAAAAATGTCCTGACCGTAATCCGCAAGGCAGGCATTAATATTCCTACACTTTGTTATCACTCAGAGGTTTCCACTTTTGGAGCCTGTCGTCTGTGCACAGTAGAGGATGACAGAGGAAGAACCTTCGCTTCCTGTTCTGAGGAGCCAAGGGATGGAATGGTAATTTATACAAACTCAGGTAAGATCAAAAAATACAGGAAACTGATTGTGGAACTGCTTCTCGCAGCACATTGCCGTGACTGTACAACCTGTGTAAAGAGTGGAGAATGCGTGCTTCAGGAGCTGGCTCACCGTCTTGGAGTACATAACATCCGTTTTCAGAATACAAGAGAGCAATATGAGATTGATGACAGTTCACCATCTCTGATCCGTGACCCGAACAAATGTATCCTCTGTGGTGACTGTGTCCGTGCCTGCGAGGAGCTTCAGGGAATCGGAGCATTGAACTTTGCATACCGTGGAACAGAGGCTATTGTAATTCCTGCGTTTAATAAGAAAATAGCAGAAACCCAGTGTGTAAACTGCGGACAGTGCCGTGTATATTGTCCGACAGGTGCCATTTCCATTAAGACGCATATGGATGAAGTCTGGGAAGCTCTTGCAGATCCGGATGTACGTGTAGTAGCACAGATTGCGCCGGCAGTTCGTGTTGCGGTAGGTGATCATTACAGTCTTCCGAAGGGACGGAGCGTAATGGGCAAAATTGTAAATGCACTCCACAGAATGGGATTTGACGAGATTTATGATACTACTTTCAGCGCCGATCTTACTATTATGGAGGAGTCAGCAGAATTTCTAAAAAGAGTTGAGAAGGGGGAGAAACTTCCACTTCTTACCTCCTGTTGCCCTGCATGGGTGAAATTTATTACAGACCAGTATAAGGATTATATCCCGAATTTGTCTACCTGTAGATCCCCACAGGGAATGATGTCTGCAGTTATTAAAGAATACTTCCGTGATCCGGAGAATGCCAAGGGTAAAAAGACCGTTATGGTATCTATTATGCCATGTACAGCCAAGAAGGCGGAGGCAATCCGTCCGAACAGTTTTACTGATGAGAAACAGGATACGGATATTGTAATTACAACCACAGAGCTGCTGCGCATGATCGATAACTTTGGCCTTGATTTTGCACAGTTAGAGCCTGAAGCATGTGATATGCCATTTGGATTTGGCTCCGGCGGAGGCGTTATTTTTGGTGTTACCGGCGGTGTTACAGAGGCGGTTCTACGCCGCTTAAGCCCGGATCATTCCAAGGAGACCATGCGGGAGATTTCTGAGTGTGGTGTCCGTGGAGATGAAGGAATCAAAGAATTCACAGTTCCATACAAGGGAATGGATATCAATGTATGTGTGGCCAGTGGTCTTGCAAATGCAAGAACCGTTATGGAACGTGTAAAGAACGGCGAAGCAAACTATCATCTCATTGAAGTAATGGCATGCCGCCGTGGCTGTATTATGGGCGGTGGCCAGCCGGTACGGGCCGGTGACAGAACCAAAGCTGCAAGAGCGAAAGGTTTGTATAATGCCGACAATACAATGCTGATCAAGAAATCCGACGAGAACCCTATGGTTCTGGAACTGTATCAGGGACTGCTTAAAGGAAAAGAGCACAAACTGCTCCACAATGATTTCTATTGATGCTGATGTATAGTAGCTGGACACGCTCCAGAGAATAATTAAGACTGGTATAATAAAAAGCCCGACTGCATATTATTTAGAGGAAGAATATAAGCATTACGCTGTAAACAAATCTTGCAGACCTTTAAATAATCAGGCAGGAGGGCTTTTTTGTATGGAAAATTTTCAGGTTTACCGTGATATACAGGCCAGAACCGGAGGCGATATATACATAGGCGTTGTAGGCCCTGTCCGTACAGGAAAATCAACATTTATCCGCAGATTTATGGAACTGGTGGCTTTGCCCGGAATGGATGAAAAAATGCAGAAAGAGGTCAGGGACCAGCTTCCATTAAGTGGTTCCGGAAAAATGATCACAACTGTGGAACCCAAATTTATCCCAAAAGAAGCTGTATCAGTTGATCTTGGCGAAGACAGGAAGGCGAAAGTGCGGCTTATCGATTGTGTTGGTTTTCTTGTAAAGGATGCTGGAGGAAACGTTGAGGATGGTAAAGAGAGGATGGTAAAAACGCCCTGGTTTTCCAGGGCAATCCCCTTTCATGAAGCTGCAAAAGCGGGAACAGAAAAGGTTATCCAGGAACATTCTACGATCGGTCTTGTGATCACCACCGATGGAAGCTTTGGAGAAATAGCAAGGGAAAATTTTGTTCCGGCCGAGGAACAGACTGTGGCTGAATTGAAAACACAGGGAAAGCCATTTCTCATTGTAGTAAACTCTCAGTTTCCCTATAAAGAAGAAACCACTCAGATGGTTAACGGGCTTCAGAAGAAGTACCAGGTACCAGTTGTTGCGGTTAACTGTGAGCAGTTGAAAAAAGAAGATGTCGCATTGCTCCTGGAAAAAATCCTATATGAATTTCCCATTACCCAGCTGCAGTTTTTTATTCCCAAATGGGTGGAAATGCTGCCTGCAGACAGCGAATTGAAAAGCCAGATCCTTTCCCAGATTAAAGTGTGCATGAAGAAGCTTTTACACATTCGTGATGTTACCAGGGAATCGGTAAAACTGGAAGGTCCTTATGTACAGGATACTCTTCTGGATCACGTAGGTCTTTCTGATGGAACCATTCAGATACGGCTTCAGATAGATGATAAATATTACTATAAGATGCTTAGCGATATGAGTGGAATTCCTATGGAAAGTGAGTATGAACTGATCCATACGATGAAGGAGCTTGCTGCAATGAAGGAAAAGTATGTAAAGGTTAAAGATGCCCTGGATGCAGTAAATAGCAGCGGCTACGGTGTAGTTGTACCAGAGCTTTCCCAGATTCAGCTGGAAGAGCCGGCTGTGATCCGCCAGGGAAATAAATATGGTGTGAAAATTAAATCAAAGAGTCCGTCTATTCATATGATCAAAGCAAATATTGAAACTGAAATTGCTCCGATCGTAGGTACGGAGCAGCAGGCAAAAGACTTGATCACTTATATTGGAGAAAGCGATGCAAGAGGAGAGAGCATCTGGGAGACGAATATTTTCGGGAAATCCATTGAACAGCTGGTACAGGATGGCATCCGCAGCAAGCTGACCATGATCAGCGAGGAAAGCCAGGTGAAGCTTCAGGATACCATGCAGAAAATCGTAAATGACAGTAAAGGCGGTCTTGTGTGTATTATCATATAGGGATTTTTATGAAAAAAGGCAGTATTGTTATAAGCACTGCCTTTTTTTCATATATGAAAATACTTTATGGGTACTTACCAATATACGGAAAACTGTGGTGCTTCCCTTTCCTTATCAAAGATTATTTATATCCATGTTCTTTTTTCCAGTGCGCCAGATATTCCACCTGTTCTTCGTCTGAAAGAAACTGTGAATAAGGATCATTTCCCGCCGCAACACAACAGAAAAGTACAAGCAGCTGCAACGCAAAAAATAAAACAATAAGTAAAATTACAGGCAACATAAAAACCTCCTTGTAAAGTTTATATAAAAGTCTTTACGAAAAAGTTAATTTTATACATTCTACGCTCTAAAAGTGGAAAATTATACTCGATTTTGTTATAATATGGAAAACTGCTTTTACAATTAAATAAAGTAATGCGATATAATGAGGTATCAAGTGGAAGGGGAGAATTATATGAAGAAGAGAGGTCGTGTGCTGATTTTGTTAATAACAGCTGCACTTGCTATTGAGCCCTTACAGCTGGTATATGCAGAGCCTGCAGTGGATAATCTGACAGGAACTGTTTCCCAGGAGACCGGAGCCGAGATAAGAGATGAGAATGAAAGTGCTCAGCCCGAGCCGAAACCTGGCTGGGTATCTGTGGAAAAGGGATACCAGTGGAGGCAGGAGGATGGTAGTTTCCTTCAGCAGTCTGGATGGGTTACGATCCAGGGTAAGAAATATTATCTTCAGAAAGGTGGTATTCGTTATTCCGGATGGCAGACCTTTAAGCAGAAGAAACGCTATTATTTATCTAACGGTGTCCTTGCCTCGAAACGATGGGTAAAGGATAATGGACAGTTTTACTATATACGTAAGAATGGTACGCCTGTACCAGCTGGCAGATGGTTGACAGTAAAAGGACGGAAATACTATATAGGCAAAAAGGGTTATCGTGTAACCGGTCTGAAGACTATCCATAATAAGAAATACTATTTTAATTCCAAGGGTGTTTTGATCAGGAATAAAATAAGCTATAAGATTAAAGGCAAAGAGTACGAGATCAATTCAGATGGTGTTGCAATAAGGGTTTCTTCTCTGAAAGCAGAATGTATGCGTAAGGCGAAAAAATTTGTTGAAAAGCATACCTCCCCTAATATGTCCAATAGTCAGAAGTTTAGAATCTGTTTTAACTATTTGATGGGATATACTGATTTTAAACCATGGATCAATCCTACAGATGCAGAGTTTAAGACTCAGACCTGGCCATATCAGTCGGCAATCTATATGTTCGATAATAATCTTGCCGGAAGCTGTTATGGAATTGCAAGTGCAGTAGCAGCATGTGCCAGGGTATTGGGCTATGAGCCTTATGTGATCGCCACTACAGGAGACCATGGATTCGTAATGATCGACGGATTATATTATGATAACATGGGACCACTGTTTGGTGCTTCTACACATTTCGCTTATTCAGTGCGATCAAAGGTGAAGTTTTAAGGCAGTCTGTCTGCTTTAAAAATATAATATTTATAAAAGGAGAATCAAGAAATGAGAAAATGGAAAAAATTACTTCTTCCAGCCATGTGTGCATTTATGCTCCAGATACCGGTAATTGTAAATGCCGAGGCTGTAGACAGCAGTAATAATGTGACATCTGCTGTTGAAACTCCGGTTGCTACTCCTACACCAGCACTTCTGGATGGTATCGTTAAGAAAGGCTCCAGGACTTATTTTTATAAGAATGGTGTGATGCAGAAGAATTGCTGGAGTCCAGACAAAAAGCAGTATTTTGGTAAGAATGGCGTTGCTTACGCTGCCCCGAAGGTATCTGGCTGTAAGAAGAATATTGTAGTAAAAAAGATTGGAAAGAAATACTACGGATTTGACAGAAATGGCTTTAAAGTGAAAAAAGGCGTATATGCAGATGCTAAGGGTACTCCTTACTACTTTGACAAGAAGGGTGTCCGTGTCGCAAAGAAAAGTAACCAGCTGAAGGCGGCAAGCAAGTACATGGCAGATGGAGCAGTCCTTCGTAAGCTTCTTGGCAGACCTTCCAAGACCAAAACACTTTCCAGCTGTATGACAGGTATCAGTAAAGATCTTAAATTAACCTATGCTAACATTTTCGTACAGCTTGGAAAGAAGACAACTGGCGGAGAAATCGTATATGGTGTTCAGGCACGATAAAATATCAGGAGAGAATAAGTATGAGAAAGTTTACTAAAACAATGGCAGCAGTGCTGTCCCTTACTATGACACTTACAATGGTTACCCCTGTATTTGCAGAGGGCGAAACCAACATAACACCAGCACAGACAACTGAGGTAGTTACTCCTACTCCAACTCCGGCTCAGCCTCCGAAGAATGGACTGTTTGTAAATGAGGGTAAAACCTATTGCTATAAAAACGGCAAGCTGGTTAAGAATAAATATGGTTATAAAGTCAAAAAGAAGTATTACCGCATCGACAAAAAAGGTGTTGCTACTTTAGTATCCACAGCAGAGGGACTGGCTGGTGCACGCCTTGATAAGTGTGGGGGAGACCTTAAGAAAGCTTTCAAGTGGAGCTCCACCAAGATTAAATACTGGGGAAGCGTAGGAAAGCCGAAAAAAGGACAGAATCAGGTTGAATATTATGCAACCTACGGATTTAAAAATGGTAAAGGCGACTGCTATGTTATGGCTGCAACCTTCTGTATGATGGCGAAGGTAAAAGGCTATAAAAATGTAAAGATGGTAAAAGGAACTGTTCCGCAGGCAAATGGTAAGAATGGCGCTCATGGTTGGTGTGAAATTAAAATAGGCAAAACAGTTTATGCGTATGATCCAAACTTTGCATATACATATCGGAATAGTAATGTAAAACATCATAGTGGATATAAGTTTACTTATAAAATGTTGGGTAAAGGTTTTGGACTTTATAAATACAATCTTAAGAAAGTAAAACGAATTTCTTGTTAACTACAAGTTAAAATAATAGGATTAAGGAGATGTTTTGAATGAAGAAAAAACTATTAATGGCATTATTAGTGGGAGTATTGGCTGTACCATCCTCGGTAAGCTGTTTTGCAGCTGAGAGTACGGATGCAGCTGCTGCGGATTCTGATGAGGAAGAAGAAACAGAGGAAACGGAAGCAGAAGATAAAGATACTACTGCTAAGAAGAAAGAAAATTTAAAGACAGTTGGTGAGAAGAAGGATGGTTGTATAGCATTTAAACTGAGAAATGCTACCTCTAAGAAGATTATCGGACTTGCGATCAAGACTGCTGATGAGACAGAATTTACTGAAAATATGATGGAAGAGGATGATTCCTTTGAATTAAAAGAAAAAAAGAGAATTTATTTTTCTAAGGAAACTGAAGAGAATGCAGAAGAGAATACAGACGAAACCGCAGAGGATAAAGCTCCTACATACGATATGCGTATTACCTTTGAGGATGGAACATCAGCAGATGTTCACGGAATCGTTCTGGAAGATCTTCGAACACTTACGATACGTGAGAAGGACGGAATCGTGTATGGTACTTATAAGCTGAAAAGCACAAAAGAAAAGAAGACTACCTACGATACTGAGAAAGCAATTGCAGATCAAGCTGCAGCAGATGCAGCAGCGGCACAGGCAGCAGCTTCCCAGCCGGCTGAATCCTATGACAGCAATGATTATTCTTACGATTATAGTGGAGAAGATTATAGCGGCGGTGATGACTACAGTGGTGGTGAAGATGGTGGCGATGGATGTCTTGATAATGGTCTCTTAGGCTGATTTGGGGCAAAGCAGTGTCTGTCGTAATGGACAGATATCTAGAAGAATTAATACAGGACAGGGCTCTTGCACTGAGAAAAGCAGTGGGGAGCTCTTGTCCGATTTAGGAGAAAAATATGTCGTTAGTATCTAACCTGTTTTTACTTTTTGTGGCGGCAAGTATATTGATTTACTATATAGTGCCCCGTAAATCTCAGTGGATCGTTCTTCTTATTTTCAGTTATCTCTATTACATAGCAGGTGGTCCACGTTATGTTGTCTTCATTCTTTTTTCCACACTTGTCACTTGGCTGATGGCTCTTCTTATTGAAAAAGCAGAAGGAAAAGAAAACCATAAGGGTGCCAGGAAACTTCTGATTCTTGGTCTGATTCTTAACTTTGGTATGCTTGGAATCGTCAAGTACACCAACTTTGCATTAGAAAATATCAATGCATTGCTGCATTTGAATCTGAGAGGGATACAGCTATTGCTTCCCCTTGGAATTTCCTTCTATACATTCCAGTCCTCAGGCTATCTTCTTGATGTATACTGGAAAAGATGCAAGGCAGAGAGACACCCGTTGAAATACGCATTGTTCGTATCCTTTTTCCCTCAGATTCTGCAGGGACCTATCGGCAGATATAGCCGCCTGGCAGATCAGCTTTATGCTGAACACAGGTTTGAGGGAAATAATATAATCAGAGGTTTTGAGCGGATTCTCTGGGGCTTTTTTAAGAAAATGATCCTTGCGGACTGGGCCGCTGCTTTTGCAGATGCTATTTTTGAAGATCCGGCAAAGTATAACGGGGTGGCACTTCTTGGAGTTTTGTTTTATACGATCCAGCTTTACGCAGATTTCTCTGGAGGAATGGATGTTGTGATCGGTATTGCCTCTATGTTTGGAATTAAACTGGATGAAAACTTCAAGCGCCCATTTTTTGCTGTATCTATCACGGATTTCTGGCATCGCTGGCATATCACTCTTGGAACCTGGATGAAGGATTATGTTTTTTACCCGGTGACCTTATCCGGCTGGATGGGTAAATTTGGAAAATGGGGCAAAAAGGTGTTTGGCAAGAAAATTGGCCGCACCCTTCCTATCTGCGTGGCCAATCTGATCGTATTCTTCGTTGTAGGCGTATGGCATGGCGCTGCGTGGAAATATATTGTATACGGTATGTATAATGGTATTATTATTGCCTTCAGCGGACTTATGGCAGAGAATTACCGTAAATGGAAAAAGAAGCTTCACATTTCCGGTAAGGAAACCTGGTATTATCTGTTCACTGTAATCCGTACTTTTGTATTGGTTGTGATCAGTATGTACTTTGATAGGGCAGACAGCGTTAGACAGGCATTTCATATGATGAAGCAGTCTATCACACAATTTGCTCCGGCCCAGCTGCTTTTGATTCCGGCAGGTAAACAGGGGACTTCTTTTACTCCATATGCTCTTGTGATTATAGCTGTTGGCTGTGTAATATTATTTGTGATAAGTCTCCTTCAAGAACGTGGCGTGAAGATTCGGGAATCTCTTGCCAGGCTTCCTCTTCCTGTTACAGTTGCCATTTATTTTTGCATGCTGATATCCATAGGTTTGTTCGGTTCCACAGCAGTAGCGAGAGGTTTTATTTATGCACAATTTTAAGAAAATTATAAAAACAATAGTAGTGGTTGCTGTGTGTGTGACGCTTCTTGCTGGATTGGATATGGCTCTTTATCCTTGTACCTTTATGAGAAATGACATTCATGCAGTGGTAAGTAACCAATATGATGACATTATTCTTGGAACATCCCATGGAATGACAGATATCGATCCGGCTGTGATGGAGGAAATCACAGGCAGAAGCGGTCATAATGTATGTGTAGGGGGAGAATATGGAATTGATGCCTATTATATTGCCAGACTGATTGCAGAGAAACAGAAGCCTGCAAGAATCATTTATGAGGTAGATCCGGGATATTTTGTTTCTGAGAAAGAAGAGGGAAATAACTATCTATTATTTTATCATGAGTTTCCATTTTCAAAAGCTAAGGTTGAATACTTCTGGAATTCTATTGCAAAATGCAATTTCCGCACTGTTTTGTTTCCCTGGTATGAGTATTCTCTTGGATATGAGCTTAGCAAGGTGAAAGAAACCTTCACTCAGAAATGGAATAAGGATTACGATATTGCCCATCTGAAAAGTGATACCCAGGAGTACCACGAAAGCGGTCTTATCGAGAGGTATCCGGTGGATACTACCAAGCTGAAAATGAAGGATTTGAAGCTCTTTGAGGAGGAACAGGTAAACCCTCAGAATATGGAATATCTTGGACGGCTGATCGATTTTTGCAGGGAAAATGATATCCAGTTTGTCGCAGTAACTACGCCGATTCCTATTAATACCTTACAGGCATATAGCGATAACTATAATGCTGCATGGAAATACTTTGGACAGTATTTTGATGAGCATGAAGTAACATATCTGAACTTTAATACCCAGTATTTTAAAGCATTTTCCCATGATCTTTCAGACTATACGGATTTTGATGGTCATATGAATGGAAATGCTGCAAAGGAGTATTCTAAGGTTCTGGCTAATATTCTGAAAGGAGAGGGTGTATGATAACAAGTATTTTGGAATATCTTGAAAGTTCTGCTTCCAGATATCCGGACAAAACAGCATTTGCAGATCTTGACGCTACATGTACATTTGAGGAATTACGCCTCCGGGCAAGAAGAGTTGGGACTGCCCTTGCAGAACATTTTGCTCCGAGAAATCCGGTGCCGGTTTTTATGGAAAAAAGTGTGGATACCATAGGTATGTTTATGGGGGCTGTTTATGCTGGATGTTTCTATGTGCTTCTTGATACTAAGCAGCCGGCTGCAAGAATTTCGCAGATTCTGGATATTCTTGACAGTAATGTGATTGTTACTTCCAGTAAGTACCAGAAGGATCTGGAAAAGCTGGAATTTAAGGGAACAATTCTTCTTACTGAGGAACTGGAAAAAACACCAGAAGACAGTTTTGTTCTGAAGAGTATTCGAGATCAGGCATTAGATACAGATCCGCTTTACGGCATTTTTACATCGGGATCCACAGGAGTTCCAAAGGGTGTTGTTGTGGGGCATCGTTCTGTAATTGATTTTATTGACTGTTTTACAGAGCTGTTTCATATTACAGGCGAAGATGTAATGGGAAATCAGGCACCATGGGACTTTGATGTTTCTGTAAAGGATATTTATTCAGGCCTGAAAACCGGGGCCACTGTGCAGATCATTCCCAAACAGTATTTTTCTATTCCTAAGAATCTTCTTGATTTTCTGGTTGAGAGAGAGGTTACCACGATCGTATGGGCTGTGTCTGCTATGTGCATTATCAGTACCCTGAATGGTTTTACCTATAAGGTGCCAGACAAGATTAAAAAGGTTTTGTTCTCTGGAGAGGTTATGCCTATTAAGCATCTTAATATCTGGAGAAAATATCTTCCAGATACTATGTTTGTAAATATTTATGGTCCTACAGAGATTACCTGTAATTGTACATATTATATTGTTGACAGAGACTTTGAACCGGGAGATGTGCTTCCAATGGGGAAAGCCTTTCCTAACGAAAAAGTCTTCCTTCTGGATGAAGAAGATCATCTGGTTACAGAAAAGAGGATAAACGGTGAGATTTGTGTGGCAGGTAGTGCGCTTGCACTTGGCTATTATAGAAATCCTGAACAGACAAAGAAGGCATTTGTTCAGAACCCTTTGAATGACAGATATCTGGAGCCTATTTACCGTACAGGAGACCTTGCTTTCTACAATGAAAACGGGGAGCTTTGCTTCGCTACACGTAAGGACTTCCAGATTAAGCATATGGGACATAGAATTGAGCTTGGTGAGATTGAGACAGCAATGGATAAACTTCCTGAGATTCGAAGAAGTCTGTGTATTTACGATCAGGCAAAAAATAAAATCGTTGCTTTTTATGAGGGTGATATCGATCGTAAGCAGCTGTCACGTTCCCTTGTGAAATATGTACCAAACTTTATGGTGCCGAATGTATTTGTCCAAGTGGATACTATGCCTCTTACAAAGAATGGCAAGATTGACAGGAAAGAGCTGACAGCCAGATATCAGGAGGGAAGATAAATGGCGGATTATAATTTTTTGCAGAAATTTATAGAAGATAAGAATCCTACGCCTTCCTATGTATTTGATCTGGATGCTTTGGCTGTACATGTAAATAAGATTAAGGAGTTGCTTGCAGGTAAAGCGAGAGTCTGCTATGCCATGAAGGCCAATCCTTTTCTTACAAGACCAATGATGAAGCATGTAGATCTTTTCGAAGTATGCTCTCCTGGAGAATTTCGCATTTGTGAGCGTGTCTCTGTTCCAATGGAAAAGATCGTGCTTTCAGGTGTATATAAAAATCCTTCTGATATTCGATATGTACTTGAAACATACGGTGGAAAGGGAGTATATACAGTAGAATCTCTGGAGCATCTGAAGAATTTGCAGAGGATAGCGGGAGAACTGGGGCTGACGATTGATGTGTTGATCCGTGTGACCAGTGGCAATCAGTTTGGCGTGGATGAAGAAGATATTCGCAAGATTATTTCCAGGCGCCAGGAGTATACTGCACTTCACATTTTGGGACTTCAGTTCTATTCAGGTACTCAGAAGAAAAATCTTTCACAGATGGAAAAGGAGCTTCAAAGTCTGGATGCCTTTCTGAACGAGCTTAAGAAAGATTATGGATATCAGGCAGAGGAGCTTGAGTACGGACCGGGATTGTTTGCGCCTTATTTTGTGAAGGATAAGGAAGAGTCTGTTGAGGAGCTTCTGGGTGGCTTTGGAAGGCTTCTGGATAATCTTACCTTTGGAGGAAATGTAATACTGGAGATGGGACGGTATCTTACCTATCTGTGTGGTTATTATATTACCTCTATCGTGGATATGAAGGTGAATCATGGTCAGAATTATGCTATTGTGGATGGCGGTATTAATCATCTGAATTATTATGGCCAGGCGATGGCTATGAAGCTGCCTCATTGCATACAGACCGATCATACGGGAAATATACGCACAGAGGGTGATGAGGAACAGTGGAATTTATGCGGTTCGCTTTGCACTGTAAGTGATGTGATCGTAAAGCTTTTTCCATTGAAAAAACCACAGATTAGTGATATGCTCATATTTGAACGTGTAGGTGCATATTCCGTGACAGAGGGAATTTATTTATTCCTGAGCAGACCGATGCCAAGAATTTATTTCTGGCATAAGGGATGTCTTACTTTGGTTCGGGAGGCATTACACACAGATGAATTTAATTCGGAAAGAGAGGAAATGAAAAATGGACAAATTAATTGAAATTCTTGAGGAAATCCAGCCAGATGCGGATTATGAAACCTGTGAGACACTGATCGATGATGGAATTCTTGATTCCTTCGCAATTTTATCTATTGTCAGCGAGCTTCAGGACGAATTTGATATCACCATTACACCGGCTGATATCGTACCGGAGAACTTTAACTCAGCAGCTGCTCTTTGGGAGATGGTTTGCCGTCTGAAGGGCTGATTACAAGAGACTGATTTATTGGGAGAGAAAGAGTATGCGAAAGATAAGCAAATTTCTGGCAGTTATAGCAATCAGTATTATGGCTGTATGCGTACCTGCCCAGGCTTCTGAAATTACCCCAGAGGTGACTGCAGCTCCAACTGTGACTGCAGTTCCGGTTCAGCCTACGGCAGCACCGGCTAGAAAGAAAGGTCTTGTAAAAGAAGGAAAGAAATATGTTTATTACGACAAAAAGGGTAATAAACTGAAAAATAAATGGAAAACCATTCACAAAAACCGTTACTATTTTGACGCGAACGGAAAGGCGGTTACAGGTGGGAAAAGAATTGGTAAATACATATATGTATTTAATCTGGAAGGCAAACTGATTCGTCCCACTAAGGCCAAAATTGTAAAAGTAGGAAAGACATCCTATTATGTAGACACAAAGGGTCATGCATATGTTGGATTCTTTAAACTTGGAAACCGTCTTTACCGGGGCGATGTAAAAGGTCGTCTTACCAAGAATAAAACAGTTTCCAATGTTACCTTTAACCGCAAGGGATATGCAGATAACGATGTAAATGCAAAACTAAAAATAGAGCTTATGAATGTTATTTCCAGGATCACCAATCCGGGGATGAGTAAATCCCAGAAGCTGTATGCCTGCTGGTGTTATCTTACCAGCAGCAGTAATTTCTACTATTCCGGCTACTGGCCAGACTTTAATAAAAAAGGCTGGCAGCGAGAGGTAGCATACAATATGCTGGTTTCAGGTGGCGGTGACTGTTATGGCTTTGCCTGCACCTTTGCTGCAATGGCAAGAGAGATTGGCTATAATCCTTATGTAGTTCTTGGACGTGTATCCGGTACCAGAGATGGTGCAGCAGATGGCCTTACCAGTCATGGCTGGGTCATTATTGACGGATGCTACTATGATCCGGAGGCACAGTTTGCAGGATGGTACAGAGGTGTATACGGAAGCAGCAGCTACGACATCAATCATCAGATTAAGAGCATTGTGAGATTTGCGTCATAATTGACGGATACGTCACATCGGCGAAATGTGAAGCATTTTGAAGAGGGCTTTGAATAATTAAATATCTGACATCATGTAGAGCGGAAGAGAAGATATGCATTATTTCTTTTCCGCTCTTTGCGTATACAAAAATTCATTAGGTTGCAACTTGATGAGAGCGTTCAGACAAATTTGTTAATAAATTGGGGTGTGCAGACGCGAAAATTACTTTCTGCATTAATTGTTTTGCATTGAAGTTATAGGGGAAAAGAAAAATAGGAAAGAGAATGGTAATACATAAATGGAAAGTCTGGGTTGTGCGAATTGCTTTTTTATGTGGACTTCTTATTATCTCATCAACATTACAGACAGAGGCTGCCACAAAGAACAGCTGGACAGTAAAAGTAAATAATGAGTATAAAGCTAAACTTGTAAAAAAGAAAGATCAATGGTACCTTCAGTCTACATCCATTCAGATGAAGAATAAGAAAGGAACGGAAAGAATCGCATATCTTTTTGTACCATCCAAAGCGGGACTTGCCAGTGGCTATTATTATTTCTGGGCAGATGGGCGAATTGACAAAAGAAAAAAATTTCATACTCTTGATACGAAAATTGGGACTACACGTTTTAAAGGCTCCTATTATTTTGGGGAAACGGCGGGAAGGCTGAAACAAACAGCTGGATGGATTATGTTCAAGGGAAAGAAGCTTGCACTGAATAAAAACGGAAAATTATATACAAACCGATGGTATAAAGGCTATTATCTGACAGAGGATGGCACAATTGCCACAAACCGCAAGATTTCCAGCACCTTGTATGTGGATGTAGAAGGGAAAAAATGTGCGAAGGAAGAGGTAAAGCTAAGCAGGCTGAGAACCCAAATAAATGAAAAATTGAAGACCTACAGTGGGAACTGGTCTGTTTATGTGAAAGATTTAAAAACAGGAGATGTCCTTTCCATAAATGAGACCAGCATGTATCCGGCAAGTGTGATCAAGCTCTTTGTGATGGAGGCTGTTTATGCCGGTGCAGCAGAGAAAAAAATCAGTTTTAGCAGTTACGTGAACACTCTTTTGGACAGCATGATAACAATCAGTGACAATGAGAGCTACAATGAGTTGGTTCGGACTGTAGGACAGGGCAGTTTCGCGTAAGTATTCGAACCAGATGCTAAATCTTCTGCTGGCGCAGGAAAGGCGGTATAAAATTCCTGCAGGTCTCCCCTCAGGCGTTAAGTCTGGAAATAAGACCGGGGAGACAGACAGCTATCAGCATGATGCGGCGATTGTATATGGAAAAAAGACAGATTATGTGATTGTTGTGTTTGCACAAGCTGGCGAATATACAGGAATTAATGGGATAAAGGAAATATCCGGTATGGTATATGAGCGCCTGAATTAAATTAGTATGTATAAAATTCTGCTATTTCGCAAGAAACGAGGTAAAGTCCATATGTTTATCCAACCAGTTCCCTGCGATTCCGACGCCTTTTCCCATGGTAAAGGCGGCTACAACGGTACCAATTCCAAGTCCTTTGATATGTCCGAGACCGAATCCGGTGAGGGCAGCAGTGACAATCAGGCAGATTACATCGAAGCTGATCTTGATTTTTGGATATGCCACAGAAGTGATCTGGGACAGCTCCCTTGGGAAAAGGTCAGTAGGGACAATAGGCATTTTGCAGCGGTTGGAAATAGCGATTCCAATACAGATCAAAATGTAGCTTGCAATAAAATAAAAAATTCTCCAGCCAATTGCTGTAGGAAGAACATTTATCCATAATTCATGTACATCAAGCAGCTCCCCGAAAACGAATCCTACTACGAAGCTGAATAGATACTGGACTACGAATTTTTTCCGCAGGATCATCAGCGCCAGTACCAGAAGTCCCTGAAATATGTAGGTCCATGTTCCAAGGCTTATCTTCGGAAAGACGCAGGAAAAAGCGTAGGGAACACTGGAAATAGCGGAAATTCCTGTCCCGGAATAGAGCATAAGGACAACGCCGAAGCTGTTGATGGCAACAGCAAGAAGAAGTGCAAGCTCTCCCCGGTAGATTGGGAGAGATTTTTGTGTAGTTTGTGTATTCAAGTGAAAAGCCTCCTGTCATGTTGATTCCTGCATATTATACTACGGATGTGAAAAAATGCAATAAAAAACAGATTTGTTGTTATAATAACTGAATATCACGAAAATTTATAGTATAGTTACGAAAAACAGTTATAGCAGGAGGCTTTTTATCATGGATAAGATGAAAAATATAAGTAAAGCAGAAGTGCTGGTATTAAAAGACCAGGTAGCTTACCAGGAGGGACAGGTTGTGAGCCGCACACTTGCACAGAATGCGGCAGTGAGTGTTACCCTTTTCTCATTTGATAAAGGGGAGGAGATCAGTACACATGAGTCTGGCGGAGATGCATTTGTTACCTGTCTGGATGGTGTGGGGGAAATCACTATTGATGGTGTGAAGTACGAATTACATGAAGGTGAGTCTATTGTAATGCCTGCGAAGCATCCTCACGCAGTTATGGGAAAAGAGAAATTTAAAATGCTTCTTGTGGTAATTTTCTAGAGTATTTTTCAAATACGCTTTAGAACAGACAACTACTGAAAAATATTATCATGTAATCTTCTTGCAATCCCATGATGGTTAGTGTATACTAATCAGCATAGTTAGGAATAGCTAACCTAACGGTGTAAATCATTTGGACTCCTTTATTATGGCAGAAAGACCGCTGGCATAATAAAAGGAGTTCCTTTGAAAATGAAAGGAGTATACATACCATGGATTACTTAGAAATTGAGAAAGTTATTGGAAGAGAAATTATGGATTCCAGAGGAAATCCTACAGTAGAAGCAGAGGTATATCTGGCAGATGGAACCATCGGCAGAGGAGCTGCTCCCAGTGGCGCTTCTACAGGCGAATTTGAGGCTCTGGAGCTTAGAGATAATGATAAGGGCAGATACCTTGGAAAAGGTGTTACAAAAGCCGTAGAGAACATTAATACATCCATCAACGAGGTAATTTCAGGAATGGATGCGTCTGACATATACGCTATCGACAAAGCCATGATCAAGGCAGATGGAACCAAGGACAAATCAAACTTTGGCGCAAACGCGATTCTGGCTGTTTCCATTGCATGCTGCCGTGCAGCAGCAGCTTCTCTTGACATTCCGCTGTACCGTTTTCTTGGCGGTATTTCCGGAAACCGCATGCCGGTTCCCATGATGAACATTGTAAATGGTGGATGCCATGCACTTTCTTCAGGACTTGATGTACAGGAATTTATGATCATGCCAGTAGGTGCACCAACCTTTAAAGAGTGCTTAAGATGGTGTGCAGAGGTTTTCCATGCCCTTGCGGCAATTTTGAAATCAAGAGGTCTTGCAACTTCTGTTGGTGATGAGGGCGGCTTTGCACCGGCTCTGAAATCTGACGAGGAAGCCATCGAGACAATTCTTGAGGCTGTTAAAAAAGCAGGCTATGAGCCTGGAAAAGATTTCATGATCGCTATGGATGCTGCATCTTCTGAGTGGAAGACTGGCAAGCTTGGCGAGTACAAGCTTCCGAAGGCTGGTACTGTTTACACATCTGACCAGTTGATCGACCACTGGAAAAAACTGGTTGACAAGTATCCGATTATTTCTATTGAGGATGCTCTTGACGAGGAAGACTGGGAAGGCTGGAAGAAGCTTACCAAAGAGCTGGGAGATAAAGTACAGCTGGTTGGAGATGATCTGTTTGTAACAAATACAGAGAGACTTTCCAAAGGTATTTCCCTTGGATGCGGTAATTCTATTCTGATCAAGCTGAATCAGATCGGTTCTGTATCTGAAACTCTTGAGGCAATCAAGATGGCTCATAAGGCTGGCTACACTGCAATTTCTTCCCACCGTTCCGGTGAGACAGAAGATACTACAATCGCAGACCTTGCAGTAGCATTGAATACCTGCCAGATTAAGACCGGTGCTCCGTCCAGAACAGAGCGTGTAGCGAAGTACAACCAGTTGCTCCGTATTGAGGAAGAGCTTGGCGATGCTGCTGTTTATCCGGGAATGAGCGCATTTAATGTGAAACGCTAATTTAAAAAATTCCCCTGTCAGGAAAGCGTGGTTCCATGGCAGGGGAATCTTTTTGTTGATTATTAATCTGTAGCATTACCGTTTAGGTGAAATAGTCCGAAAGTAAACAGCTGGTTTGTTTATAGACAATACTGTTTTTTTCGAAAATTCTGAATACAATCGCTTACAATTCTGTTTTTACAGGAACACATATTTCAGAACAAAGATAACAGCCAGTGCATACATAAGCGGGCTGATCTTTTTGTCCTTAGCTTTTCCGGTACAGACATTGATTATAACATAAGAGATAACACCAAGTGCAATACCTTCGGAAATGCTGTACAGGAACGGCATTGCAATGATTGCGATAAATGCCGGAATCGCTTCTGTAAGGTCGTCAAAGTCGATCTTGGTAACAGAGGTCAGCATAAGGAATCCAACCACGATCAGAGCCGGAGCTGTGGCGAAGGAAGGAATCGCCAGGAAGATCGGGGAAAGGAACAGGGAAAGTGCGAACAAAATAGCGGAAACAAGTGAAGTAAGACCTGTACGTCCGCCCTCTGCAACACCGGAAGCGCTCTCAACAAATGTGGTAACAGTAGAAGTACCGCACATAGCACCTACAGTAGTACCAACAGCATCGGAAAGAAGAGCACCTTTGATTTTTGGAAGCTTACCGTCTTTGTCCAGCATGTCTGCCTTGGAAGCAACACCGATCAGAGTTCCCAGAGTATCAAACATATCTACAAATAAGAATGCAAACATGATAACGATAAAGTCAAGTGAGAAAACTCCTGCGAAATCCATTTTCATAAAGGTAGGAGCCATACTCGGTACGGAAATTCCATTGGAAAAATCCGGGAGAAGACTGTAGAAACCTGCATCCGGATTTGGAACATAAAGCCCCACAAATTGACAGAGGATTCCAAGCGCCCATGTAATAAGGATGCCCCACAGGATACCGCCTTTTACATTCTTTACAAGAAGAATGCCGGTAACCAGTACGCCAATCAGGGCAAGAAGAACAGTGATTCCAAGATAATTGAAAGAACCATCTGACATGGAGCCCTTAAAGGAGAACATGCTTACCAGTGTGGAATCATTGTTTACAACGATCTTTGCATTCTGCAGACCAATAAATGCGATGAAAAGGCCAATTCCAACAGAAACTGCGTGTTTCAGTGTCATAGGAATGGAGTTAAAGATTGCTTCACGTACATTGGTAAGGGAAAGCAGGATAAAGATGATACCTTCCACAAATACAGCAACCAGAGCCTGCTGCCAGGAATAACCCATTCCAAGAACTACGGTATATGCAAAGTATGCATTCAGTCCCATACCGGGTGCCAGGACAAACGGGTAATTGGATAACAGTGCCATCAGGCAGGTTGCAATGAAGGATGAAAGTGCAGTAGCAGTAAAGACTGCACCGCGGTCCATTCCGGCAGCGGAAAGGATGTTGGGATTGACAGCGAGGATGTAAGCCATGGTCATGAATGTGGTAATACCGGCCATGATTTCGGTCTTCACGTCAGTGTGGTTTTCCTTCAGGTGAAAAAGTTTTTCAAGGTTCATAAATGTACCCCCTTCTTTTTACGGCAGCTTGTGTGCCGTTTTTTATATTTTACAGGAATGTTATGGATGTTGCTTTGCCACGCCCGCAACGCGGATTCCTGCAAATTTCAGGTAGTGAACATTTGACAGAGGATAGAGCTTCGAAAAAATCTCTGCAAAATGAATATTATCATTTCAGGGCTTGTCACATCTTTGTGTGTTTGTTTATATATTTGGCTTTGTATTTAGAATATACAATTGTCTGATCTTTATACAGTCCATAATATCCGGAAGCCGCATAGCTGATAGAAACGGCGATCAGATAGAAGGACACTCCCTTAAAGCCAAACATTTCAAAGGCAATCAGAATAGAAGTAATCGGGCAGTTCGTCACACCACAGAAAACAGCAGCCATTCCGCAGGCTGCGCAAAGGGAGGGAGAAAGCCCTATCAGCTGTCCTGCCATGCATCCGAAAGTGGCGCCTACGCAGAAAGACGGAACGATTTCGCCTCCGCGAAAACCAGCCTTCATAGTCAGTGCGGTAAGGAGCATTTTCCAGAAGAAAGCCATATAATCGGTGTCTCCGGTCTCCACTGCTTTCTCAATAAGCTCAGCACCGGCTCCCATGTAATCCGTAGTTCCAAGAATCAGTGTAATAAAAATAACCAGAACGGCACCGGCCACTACCCGTGCATATTTATTAGAAAAAAACTGGCCGTAGAATCTGGCTGTCTCATTTAAAATAATACAGAAGACAATACTGATCACTGCACATCCAAGGGCTACAACGCCCATTTTCAGCCCTGTTTCCAGGGAAAGTGCAGGAATATTTACTACGTGAAAAGCTTCCGGCGTAACGCCCATACCAGCCGCAAAACGGGATGCGATCAAAGATGCGATCATACAGGGCATAAGAGCTGTATAATACATAACCCCTACACTGACCACTTCCAAGGAAAAAACAGCTGCAGCCATTGGTGTGCCAAATAGTGCAGAGAAAGCAGCACTCATACCACACATAACGATCACATGACGGTCTTCCTCATCGAGATGGATCCATCTGCCAAGAAGATTGGCAATGCTGCCACCCAGCTGAATAGCTGCACCCTCACGTCCTGCTGAACCACCGGCAAGATGTGTCAATGCAGTCGAAATAAAAATCAGCGGACCGGATCTCCAGGGCACATCATCCTGGGAACGGACTGTAGAAAGGACTTGATTCGTGCCGCCATCGTCTTTTCCGAATTTTTCATAAAGAAATACGATGCAAAGTCCGAACAGGGGCAAGAGAAAAAAGGTCCACAGATGTGCCTTGCGGTAACCGGTCACTGCCTTCAGCACAAAAGAAAATAAAGTACTGAAAGCTCCCGCTATACATCCTACCACCACTGCCAGAAGCAGCCACTTAAGCAGGTTCCCCATGTCACGTCTGATAGCTCCGGAGTAATAGCGAAATTTGTCCTCCGGAGTCTGCCTGTTGTCTTTTTCCATATTATTTTCGTCCTCTCATGTATAGTTGTGACTTACTCCATTTTGTCACCTGAAATAATTGTTTGATATTACTGGAAAATTCCTTTTATAAATACGAATTTATGCGTATTTTCATTATACTATATACGCTCAGAAAAAGCGACAAAAATTTTTGAGAATTTCAAAAATTGTCTATAATTTTAAAGCAGATTGGAAAATGGAAACATAATTTATTATAAGTTTCTTTTTATCGGGGAAAATAATGGAAAAATCCTTTTATACCGGAAAAGGAATCGGTGTGTGTATTCTGGATACCGGGATTTATGAGCATATAGATTTTACTGGCAGGATCTGGGCTTTTTATGATTTCCTGGCTTTTAAAAGGCGGCCTTATGACGATAATGGACATGGCACCCATGTAGCCGGGCTGGTGGCAGGAGATGGCACTGCTTCCATGGGAAAATACAGAGGCGCAGCACCAGGCTGCGGAATCATTGCCCTGAAGGTGCTTGACCGTTATGGAACGGGCAGTCAGGATGACGTGCTTCGGGCTCTTCGGTGGATTCGGGAATACAGGCAGCAGTACAGGATCCGGGTGGTAAATATTTCTGTGGGAACTACCTGTAACTCAAAAAGAAACCATGCCAGGCTTCTGGAAAGTGTGGAGCAGCTGTGGGATGAAGGAGTGGTAGTGGTCACAGCTGCCGGAAACCAGGGACCAAGGCCGGGCAGTATCACAGCTCCGGGAAGCAGCAAAAAAGTGATCACAGTGGGCTCCAGCGATTTGTTGGAAGGGCGCAGTGCTATTTCAGGGAGAGGACCAACGGCGGAATGCGTGTGCAAGCCGGATATTGTGGCGCCTGGAAATAAGATCATGTCCTGCGTGCCTGGAAAACCTTATTCTTATGGTGTGAAAAGCGGCACCTCTATGTCTACGCCTCTGGTGACAGGTGCTATTGCTTGTGCTTTGGAAAAAAATCCTGCACTTACCAATACGGATATCAAAACTATGCTGATGAATAGCGCAGAGGATATGGGACTGCCTCAAAACCTGCAAGGGTGGGGGAAATTTAACCGCAGAAAGTTTCTGAAAATGTAAAAGCAGCCAATTGTGTGAAAAGGATTTCTGCTTAAGTGATTTGAAGAAATGTACGAAAAAGAATACACAAACTTTGATAAAGAATTATCACTTTACAGTATAAAAGCACTTGACGAAGTCGCTTTAAGTGAGTAAAATGGACAGCAAGAGTTCCAAGAGATGAGGAGGAAATATCTATGGAAAACAGACGTGTTTCTATGAATCGCCACACAAACCTGCTTCAGTTAGAGGAGCATATGTATCCGCTTGTGGATGTTGCAACTCCCAATGTATTCCGAAATCTTTTTCCATATTCTGAAGTACCGAAGATTGCATTCAACGACCGAGTCGTTCCACATCATATGCCAGATGACATCTGGATCACCGACACGACATTCCGTGATGGCCAGCAGTCCAGAGCACCATACAGCACTGAGCAGATCGTAAGGATTTATGATTACCTTCATAAGCTGGGCGGACCGGAAGGAAGGATTCGTGCTTCTGAATTTTTCCTTTACAGTAAGAAAGACCGTGATGCTGTTGAGAAATGTATGGAGAGAGGCTATGAGTTCCCTGAGGTTACCAGCTGGATCCGTGCAAATAAGAAGGACTTCCAGCTTGTCCGCGATATGGGTATGAGAGAGACCGGTATCCTGGTAAGCTGTTCCGATTATCATATTTTTTATAAGATGAAAATGACACGTAAACAGGCGATGGAGCATTATTTAAGCATTGTAAAAGAATGTCTGGAAATCGGTGTTTCTGTCCGTTGCCATCTTGAAGACATTACACGAGCTGATATTTATGGCTATGTTATCCCATTCTGCCTTGAGCTGATGAAGCTTCGCCAGCAGTACGGCATTCCGGTTAAGGTTCGCTGCTGTGATACCATGGGCTACGGTGTTAACTATCCTGGTGCCGTGATCCCTCGTTCTGTACCTGGTATTATTTATGGTATTATGGTTCATGCAGGCGTTCCTTCTGAACTGATCGAGTGGCATGGACATAACGACTTCTATAAGGCAGTCAGCAACTCCACAACAGCATGGCTGTATGGTGCGTGTGGTGTTAATACTTCTTTGTTTGGTATCGGAGAGCGTACCGGAAATACACCTCTTGAGGCAATGGTATTTGAATATGCACAGCTTCGCGGAAACCTTGGTGGTATGGATACAACGGTTATCACAGAGCTTGCTGAGTACTATGAGAAAGAGATTGGCTACCACATACCGGAAAGAACTCCCTTCGTTGGAAAGAACTTCAATGTAACAAGAGCTGGTATCCACGCCGACGGACTTCTGAAAAATGAGGAAATCTATAATGTATTTGATACCGAGAAATTCCTGAACCGCCCGGTTGAGGTTGCCGTTTCCAATACTTCCGGAGCTGCCGGAATCGCACACTGGATCGACAGCCATTATCGCCTGAAGGGCGACCAGAAGGTTGATAAGAACAGCGAGCTTGTGAAGATGATCAAGTCCTGGGTTGACCAGCAGTATGAGGATGGCCGTGTTACTGTGCTTTGTGATACAGAACTTGAAGCAATTGTAGCAGAGACTTGCCAGAGACTTGGAATTACGTTAAAATAGGGTTGCTGCGGACATAGTTCACAGTTACCACAAAACATATACTAGGAGGTAATAATGGGTAAAATTCAAATGCAGATCCCTCTTGTTGAGATGGATGGGGACGAGATGACCAGAATTCTGTGGCAGTTGATCAAGGATGAGCTTCTTCTTCCTTTTATTGATCTGAAGACAGAATACTATGATCTTGGACTGGAATACAGAAATGAGACTGATGACCAGGTAACCATAGATGCAGCGGAAGCCACCAAGAAATACGGAGTTGCTGTTAAATGTGCCACCATTACCCCGAATAAAGCCAGAATGTCTGAGTACAATCTGAAGAAAATGTACAAAAGCCCTAACGGAACTATTCGTGCAATCCTGGATGGAACTGTTTTTCGTGCTCCCATTGTGGTAAAGGGAATCGAGCCATGTGTGAAGAACTGGAAGAAACCTATCACCATTGCCCGTCATGCTTACGGCGATGTATATAAGAATGCCGAGATGTACATTGACAAACCAGGAGATGCTATGCTGGTATTCAAAGGAGAAGACGGCGAGGAGAGAACGGAGCTGATCCATCACTTTGATACTCCAGGCGTGATCCAGGGTGTTCATAACCTGGACAAATCCATTACCAGCTTTGCAAGATGCTGCTTTAATTATGCCTTAGATACGAAACAGGATCTGTGGTTTGGCGGCAAGGATACCATTTCCAAAACATACGATGGCAAATTTAAAGAAATATTCCATAATATTTATGAAGCTGAGTTTAAGGATAAATTTGAGGCAGCAGACATTACGTTCTTCTATAGTCTGATTGATGATGTAGTAGCCCGCGTAATGAAAGCAGAAGGCGGATTTATCTGGGGCTGTAAGAACTATGACGGAGATGTTATGAGTGACATGATTTCCTCTGCATTTGGTTCTCTGGCAATGATGACTTCTGTACTGGTTTCTCCAGATGGATATTATGAGTATGAGGCAGCTCACGGAACTGTACAGAGACATTACTATCGTCATCTGAAAGGAGAGGAGACCTCCACCAACTCTGTAGCAACAATCTTCGCCTGGACCGGTGCTCTGCGAAAAAGGGGTGAGCTGGATCAGAATCAGGAGCTTATAGAGTTCGCAGATAAGCTGGAGAAAGCAACCCTTTCCACCATCGAAGGCGGACAGATGACCAAAGACCTGGCACTGATTACTTCCTTAAAGAATGTAAAAGTCCTTAACAGCCGCGAGTTTATTCTTGCAATCAGAGAGAAGCTTGAGGCCATGTAATAAAACAGACAGCTTTAATAAGTTGTTTAAAGTAAAAATGTTAATATTGTTATAAAAAACAGGAACGGTTTCGGATATTTATATTCGAAATTCGTTCCTGTTTTTGAAATAAATATGAAATGTAAGGCTCAAAAGAACAGGTTACTGGTAATTTATGCCAGCTCCTCCCATTTTTCATAAAGCCCTTCCAGTTCTTCTGCTATAGCAGCTTTTTCCCGGCTGAGCTTCGTGCATTCTGCCACATTCGTACAGATATCTGGCAGAACCATGGTTTCATCAATTTCTTTATCCCTTGCTTCCAGTTCTTCAATCCGTGCTTCCACTTTCTTCAGCTCATTTTCCCGTTTTCTCTTCAGAGCCTGTTCCTCTTTCTGCTGCTGCCAGGTGAGTTTGGTTTCAGAGACGTTTTCCTTAACTTCCTGAGCTGCGGTCTCCTGAGCAGGAGCATAAATCCGGGTCATCTCATCCTTCTTTTCCAGATAGTAATCATAATCACCGATATAATTGACAATGGCCTGGTTGGTCAGATCCATAATGCGGGTAGCAGTCTGGTTAATAAAATAACGGTCATGGGAAACGTAGAGGACAGTTCCTGTGTAGCTGTTCAGTGCTTCCTCCAGAATCTCCTTGGATGCAATATCAAGATGGTTGGTAGGCTCATCCAGTATCAGGAAGTTGGCTTCTGAGAGCATCAGCTTCGCCAGGGAAACACGGCCACGTTCACCACCAGAGAGAGAGGAGATCAGCTTAAACACATCATCTCCTGTAAAAAGAAAAGCAGCCAGCATATTGCGGATTTCAGTCTCAGTGAGAGTCGGATATGTGTCTGATATCTCCTGGAAAATAGTTTTCTCCATATGCAGAACATGGTGTTCCTGATCATAGTATCCGATCTGAACCTTGGAACCCAAGGCAAAGCGTCCTGCATCAGCATCCACAATTCCATTGAGAATCTTCAAAATTGTGGTCTTACCAGTACCATTGTTGCCAATCAGGGCAACACGCTCCCCACGTTTGATTTCAAAATTAATATCTGTAAACAAAGTCTGTCCTGGGAAAGCCTTGGAAAGTCCTTCTACAGTAAGTACATCATTTCCACTGATAAAACGTGGTTCCAAGGAAATACGCATCTGGTTATCAATTTCAATTGGTTTCTCAATGCGCTGGATCTTGTCCAGCATTTTTACACGGCTCTCAGCACGCTTAATGGATTTCTCACGGTTAAAGGAGCGGAGCTTGGTGATAACAGCCTCCTGATGTTTGATCTCTCTTTGCTGGTTCAGGTAAGCCTTGTACTGGGCGTCACGCAGCTGCGCTTTTTTCAGGGCATAAGCGGAATAGTTGCCTTCGTACATTCTCATCTGGGCAGCCTCGATCTCCACGATCTTGGTAACTACCTTGTCCAGAAAATAACGGTCATGGGAAACGATAAATACAGCACCCGGGTAGTTGAGAAGATAGGTCTCAAGCCATGCAATGCTCTCCATATCCAGATGGTTGGTAGGCTCGTCCAGAAGGAGAATATCCGGTTTGGAAATCAGAAGCTTGCCAAGTGCAACCCGGGTTTTCTGACCTCCGGAAAGGTTCTCAATCTGTTTGCCGTAGTCTTCTTCTTCAAATCCAAGACCTTTTAAAACACCTACGATTTCACTTTTATAAGCGTAGCCGTTTTCCAGCTCAAACTGGTGAGTCAGGCGGGTGTAGCTGTTCATCAGGCTCTCAAGTTTGTCTCCTGCTACGTATTTCATTTCCTGCTCCAGAGAACGGATCTTGTCCTCCATATCCAAAATGTACTGCTTGGTGGTCATCAGTTCTTCGTAAATGGTGTGATGACCGTGGATATCCTGGTACTGGGCCAGATAACCGATCTTCTTATCCTTGGCAATGACCACCTGACCGGAATCCGCGGAAATCTCCTCCATGATAATACGAAGAAGAGTTGTTTTCCCCGCACCGTTATTGCCGATGAGAGCGGCCTTTTCCCGTTCTTCTATGTGAAAAGAAGCATCCTGCAGGATCACCTTTTCCCCAAAAGATTTGCAGATGCTCTGACATGATAAAATCATAAGTTCCTCCTTAAAAAGGCGGTTCTGTATACACAGAAACAGCATTATTAGAATGTTCAATAGTATATTATACTTGAAAAATTTATTTTTTGAAAGAATAATTGTCAAATCACAAAAAAATTTGCAAAAATTTGTAATTCTGCACAACTTTAATTGACAAGAAAATAACATTTCGGTATAATTGACATAGTGTTACGCGGGCTGCCGTTTACAGGTAATGTTCCGCGATGCGTTTTTAGCGGAAAAATACAGGCAGCGGAAACAAGGAGGGGAACATTTTGGATGCAAAAGAGATCTCAAAGGCGGTAATTAAGAGATTGCCAAGATATTATCGCTATCTGGGGGAGCTGATGGAAGAGAAGGTGGAACGTATATCTTCCAACGACCTGAGTAAAAAAATGCATGTGACTGCTTCACAGATCCGACAGGACTTAAATAATTTTGGCGGTTTTGGACAGCAGGGATATGGATATAATGTAGAATATCTTTATACAGAAATTGGTAAAATACTGGGTTTGGACACCATTCATCCCATGATCATCCTGGGCGCAGGTAATCTGGGACAGGCACTTGCCAATTATGGAGACTTCGAAAAACGTGGCTTCCGTCTGGTTGGAATTTTTGATATAAACCCGGTTCTGGAGGGGATTTCTGTTCGCGGGATTGAGATTCGGATGATCAACAGTCTCCCGGAATTTATCAGGGAGAATCAGGTGGAGATTGCTATTTTAACCCTGCCGAAGAATAAGGCCAAGGAGATGGCGAAGGTTCTTATTGACAATGGAATCAAGGCAATCTGGAATTTTGCCCATACAGATCTTGACGCCCCGGAGGATGTGATCGTGGAGAATGTTCATCTGTCCGAGAGCCTGATGGCTCTGTCTTACAACTTAAGCCAGTATCGTAACGAACATAAAGAAAACAAAGAATAAAAGTCAAAGAGGACTGCTGCTTGTCTCGCTGAAGGATTTACAGGAGACCGGGCAGCAGTTTTGCATTAGGAGTGGTCTTATGAAAAAAGTTGTAACCTGCAGCCAGATGAAGCTGCTTGACCATGGCACCATTCATAATATGCATGTGCCCTCACTGGTTCTCATGGAGAGGGCGGCACTTGCCACAGCAAAAGAGATCCGGAAATATCTGGAAAAGAAAAACGGTTCTGGAAATTTGAAAAAAGAACGGATTCTGACCGTCTGCGGATCTGGCAATAACGGAGGTGACGGCATTGCCATTGCAAGACTTCTGCATCTGGCAGGGATCCATTCTGAGATTTATCTTGCAGGAAATCCGGATAAAATGACAGAAGAAACCCGACACCAGTGGGACATTGCCATGTGCTACCAGGTACCAGTAATGAATAACCCTGTATGGGATGAATATACTGTTATAGTAGACGGAATTTTCGGCGTTGGACTTTCCAGGGAGATTACCGGGAATTACAAAGAGATAATTGACCATATGAATGAAGCTCCTGCATATAAAGCAGCGGTGGATATTCCGTCTGGCATTCATGGAGATACGGGAGCTGTTCTTGGAACTGCTTTTGAGGCAGATCTTACCGTAACATTTGCGTATAAAAAACGTGGGCTTTGTCTATATCCGGGAAGAGCTTATGCTGGCAGAACTGTGGTGGCGGATATTGGAATTTATGACCGGGACCGTGATGGCAGTGAGCTTGCAAGCAAGGCTGCCTGGCATATAGAAAAATCTGATATGAAAACTCTTCCGGCAAGAAAACCATGGGGAAATAAAGGAACATTTGGCAAGGTTCTTCTTGTGGCGGGTTCGAAGGGAATGTGCGGAGCAGCCTGTCTGAGTGCCAGTGCAGCACTTCATGGAGGCGCCGGGATGGTGAAGATCCAGACTGTGGAAGAGAACCGGATTCCTTTACAGAGCCTTTTGCCTGAGGCAATGCTGACCAGCGAATTTGATGAGGAAGCCAATAGGAAAAATTTAAACTGGTGTGATGTGCTGGTGATCGGTCCAGGGCTTGGAACAGAAGGCTCAGGAAAGGAAAGAATGCTTTGGTTCCTGGAAAACGGAGCAAAAGCAGGAAAACCTGTTATACTGGATGCAGATGGTCTGAATATTCTGGCAATGCATCCACAATGGATGAAATTCATAGGGGAACAGACCATTCTCACACCCCACATGGGCGAGATGAGCCGTCTTTGCGGCTTGGATGTATCAGAACTAAAGGAAGACCCTGTAGCCCGTGCTTATCAGTATGCAGAGAAAAGTGGCGGTGTTCTGGTACTGAAAGACGCATGTACAGTAGTGACTGACCGGAATGAAAAGCTGTATCTGAATCTTTCTGGTAATTCGGGAATGGCCACAGCAGGAAGCGGAGATGTACTTTCCGGTATTATCGCAGCTGTTCTCTGCATGTATTTAAGCTGTGAGGAAGAACAGGAGCTTTCCTATAAAGCTGCCATGGCAGTGTATATTCACGGTCTTTGCGGTGATATTGCCAGAGAGAAAAAAGGATCTCACGGCATGACGGCGAAGGATATGATCGAATCCCTGCCGGAAGTTTTGAAACTGGCAGAAGTTCAAAGTAAAGGATGAGAATTGTGACGTACATTTTGCAGAACGCCTTTTGAGGCATGCTCTGATAAATTTAGAAAATCGAGGAAAATGTTATGGAAAAATACAGCAGAATCAAGGCATTGATTTCTCTTGATGCAATCAGATATAATTTTGAACAGATGAAGAAGAACATAAAAGAGGGAACAAAGATCATCGCAGTGATCAAAGCGGATGCATATGGTCACGGTGCAGTACCTATTGCGAGAATGCTTGAGGAATTTGATTATATATGGGGATTTGCTGCGGCTACAGCCCAGGAGGCATTACAGCTTCGAAAAGCCGGGATCACAAGACCGATTCTGATCCTGGGACTGGTATTTGAAGAATATTATAAGAAACTTGCTGAAAATGATGTGCGCATGGCCGTCTGTGATTATGAGACTGCCAGGAAATTTAACAAAGCTGCTGAAGCAGCGGGCAAAAAAGGTCTGATCCATCTGGCTGCGGATACCGGCATGACCAGGATCGGATTTAAGGACAGCGAAGAGAGTCTGGAGGAAATCCGAAGGATTGCAGCTCTTCCCAATGTGGAAATTGAAGGTTTATTCACTCACTTTGCAAGAGCAGATGAATACGACCGTACCCCGGCAATGGTTCAGCTGAAACGATATCTTGATTTTGCGGATCTTCTGGAAAAAAATGGAATCCATATTCCACTGCATCACTGTTCCAATAGTGCCGGAATAATCCGTGTACCGGAAGCCAACCTGAACATTGTCCGTGCCGGAATTACCATTTATGGAATTTATCCCTCTGAGGAAGTGGAAAAAGACATTGTAATGCTGAAACCTGTAATGTCCCTAAAGAGTCATGTTTCCTACGTGAAAGATGTGGAGCCGGGGGTCCAGGTAAGCTACGGTGGAACCTACACGACAGATCATGTTACAAAGATGGCGACGATTCCTGTTGGATATGCAGATGGATACCCAAGAATGCTTTCTAATAAAGGCTGGGTTCTGATTCATGGAAAAAAAGCGCCGATCTGTGGCAGAGTCTGTATGGATCAGTTTATGGTAGATGTGACAGAAATCCCGGATGTAAAGACAGGGGATGAAGTGACACTGCTTGGAAAAGATGGGGATGAGGTTATCAGTGCAGATACACTGGGAGATCTGTCCGGCCGTTTTTCTTATGAATTTGTATGTAATATCAGCAAACGTGTGCCAAGAATCTATATCCGCGATGGGAAAGAGTGCGGCGAGCTGACATATTTTGACTGAGCATACCCAGACAAATTGTGACGCGTATCCTTTGGAAAGCCTTTTGCAGGTATGCGTCAGGTAAGAACAATATAGACGGAAAGGGTTCCGTTACCGGCTTTTATAAGAACCCGTAACGAATTACGGGAAAAATACCACACATGTATACATATGAAAAAAGTTGGAAATACTTATTTTCAGAAAAGTAAAAGTAAAACGGAGTGTGAATTGTGTGGTAATTAAAAGAGGGGATATTTTTTATGCGGATCTTCGGCCCGTGGTGGGAAGCGAGCAGGGAGGTATCCGACCGGTACTTATTATTCAGAATGATGTAGGCAACAGACATAGTCCTACCGTGATCTGCGCAGCGATTACATCCAAAATGAACAAGGCGAAGCTGCCCACCCATATTGAGATTGATGCATCGGCCTATGGAATTGAAAAAGATTCTGTAATTTTGTTAGAACAGCTTCGCACCATTGACAAGAGAAGATTAAAAGATAAAGTATGTCACCTGGACGGTCCTATGCTTGACAAGGTGAACCATGCTCTTGAAATCAGCCTGGAGCTTACATTCTCTTGACGAAAAGAAACTTTAGTGATATAGTTGTAAAGTCTCAGCGGCATTGACTGCCGCAATTGCACATTCGTGCTGCTGTGGAATAAGGAAGCAGCAGTATGTTTTCGTTACTGCGAAGGTAATAAGCAGTAACGCTGTCTAGGAGGAACAAAGGTTTAATATATGGAATCTGGCAGTAGTATGCCCCTGGCGGGCTTTGTCATTTTATTATTGCTTTTGTGGCTGAATGGTATTTTTTATGGATTTTCAGCTGCAGTGCACAATCTGAGCGAAAACGAAGTGGAGAAACGGGCGCAGGAAGGAGATAAGAAAGCAGTCTTTCTTCTTTCCCTGATCAACAATCCTGTTTCATTTGTCAATGCGATTCCGCTGATTGTTATGGCTTCCGGAGTCTGTTTCGGAGCATTTATCGTTCCATGGGCTACCGAGACCTTTCATCCCTACATAAAGCATTTGGCTGCATTGATCCTGGTGCTTGCACTGGTGATCATTCTGCTTGCGTCTCTTGGTATTCTTACATTCAGGAGAATCGGAACCTATCACCCGGAAAAATATGCATATCGGTATATGAAGATTGTAGGATTTTTTACCAGGATCCTGTATCCTTTTACTATGTGCGTAACCTTTATTGCCAAGCTGGCAGCAAGGCCATTTGGTGTTGCTTTTAATCAGTCGGAGGATCCGGTGACGGAGGAAGAGATCATTTCCATTGTAGATGAAGCCCATGAGCAAGGTGTCATTGAGGAAAACGAAGCAGAGATGATCCAGAATATCATGGAGTTTACGGACACTGAAGCCAAGGACATTATGACGCATCGCAAGAATGTGATCGCATTTGATGAGGAGGACAATCTTCAGACCATTGTGGATACCATGCTTGAGGAAGGAAATTCCCGTTATCCTGTATTTAGAGAGACGATAGATAATATAGTAGGAATTATTCATTATAAAGATGCTTTGAAATTTCTCACCAGGAATTCCTGGGCGAAGTTTAAACCCCTTAAGGATCTGCCGGGATTGATCAGAGAAGCTTCTTTTATTCCGGAGACAAGGGGAATCAGTGATCTTTTTAAATCCATGCAGATGAAGAAAATTCATATGGCAGTGGTAGTGGACGAATATGGACAGACTTCAGGAATTGTCTCAATGGAAGATATTCTGGAGGAAATCGTAGGAGATATTCTGGATGAATACGATGAAGACGACAGTACGTTCCGGACGCAGAAGGATAACAGTGTGATCATTGACGCACTGGCGTATCTGGAAGATGTAGCGGAAGAGCTTGGAATTGATTTCGGTAAAGTGGAATTTGAGACCTTAAATGGTTATCTGACGAATCTTCTTGGACATATTCCCACAGAAGATGATCTGGATAAAGAAATTGTTGTAAACGGCTACCGTTTCAGAATTCTTTCCCTTGGCAACAAAACCATCGGAAAGGTGCGGGCCGAAAAGATAAAAAAAGAACCAAAAGGAGAGGATAAGAAATGTCAGGACATTCAAAATTCGCAAACATAAAGCACAAGAAAGAAAAAAACGATGCTAAAAAAGGAAAAATCTTTACCATCATCGGTCGTGAGATCGTAATGGCTGTTAAAGCAGGTGGTCCGGATCCGAACAACAATGGTAAGCTTCGTGACGTTATTGCAAAGGCAAAGGCAAACAATATGCCAAACGATACCATTGAGCGTGGTATTAAGAAAGCAGCCGGTGCTGATTCCGCAGACAGTTATGAGAAAGCTGTATACGAAGGATATGGTCCGAATGGTGTTGCCATCATCGTTGAGACTCTGACTGATAACAAAAACCGTACAGCCAGCAATGTAAGAAACGCTTTTACAAAGGGTAACGGAAGCATTGGAACCCAGGGCTGTGTATCCTATATGTTCGATCAGAAGGGTCAGATCATCATCGACAAGGAAGAGTGCGAGATGGACGCTGACGAACTGATGATGACCGCTCTTGATGCAGGTGCTGAGGATTTCAACGAAGAAGAGGACAGCTATGAAGTTCTCACTGCTCCGGATGATTTAGGTGCAGTACGCGAGGCTCTTGAGGCCGCAGGTGTTCCGCTTCTTGAGGCACAGGTTGCCATGATCCCGCAGACAACTGTTGAACTGACAGATGAGAAATCCCTTAAGGATATCCAGAGAATCCTTGATCTTCTGGATGATGACGACGATGTAACAGATGTATGGCATAACTGGGACGAATAATTTAATCAGATTTGCAGATACTACCTCCATACGATTGTGTGGAGGTATTTTTTATGCAGCAAAGAGAGGATAATGAAGCAGAAAGTGAAAAAAAAGAATCTGTAGAAAAAGAAGAACAGCAAAATAAGCAGATCCGTGATATGGGACAGGTTATTTTAAATGAGAATTCCAATAAATACAAAGTGGAACTTCTGACGATCATCGGTGAGGTAGAGGGGCACGAATCGGCGCCGTCTCACAGCAAAACTACCAAATATGAGCATGTTTTGCCAAAGCTTGCCATGATCGAGGATGACAAGTCTGTGGACGGGCTTCTGGTTTTGCTTAATACTGTGGGCGGTGACGTGGAAGCTGGTCTTGCCATTGCAGAGATGATCGCCTCTTTAAGCGTGCCCACAGTGTCCCTAGTACTTGGAGGCGGTCACTCCATTGGTGTTCCCATGGCTGTATCTGCAGATTATTCTTTTGTAGTTCCCAGTGCCACCATGGTGATCCACCCTGTTCGCACAAATGGCATGTTTATTGGCGTCGCCCAGTCCTACCGCAACATGGAGAAAATCCAGGACCGGATCACCACCTTCATTTCCAGTCACACTCACATGTCCCAGGAAAGACTGGAAGAACTAATGCTGGACACTACGCAGCTGGTAAAAGATGTGGGAACTATGTTAGAAGGTCCGGAGGCAGTGAAAGAAGGTCTAATCGATGAAGTTGGAGGAATGAAAGAAGCTCTTGGGAAATTATATGATTTAATTGGGAAAGAGAAAAGCAAATCCCCTGAAAAATGAAAAATTATACATTTTTTGGAAAAAATATAAGAAAAACAGGAGAATTTTATTTTACTAACCTGTCTTTTTGTGCTATAGTGTTATAGGATATGACCGACACAAGTGTCCATACAGCGGACATATACATGAAGTGACGGTTAAATATAGGTTACTGCCCGCGGAGTGAGCAGCAACAAATATAGTACTTCAGGAGGGAACTATGTATAAGATACTCAACGCAGAGAAACTTTCTGCAAATGTTTTTCTTATGGATGTGGAAGCTCCTCGTGTGGCTAAGCATTGTCTGCCTGGCCAGTTCGTCATCGTGAAAATGGACGAAGTAGGAGAGAGAATTCCGCTTACAATCTGCGACTATGATGCAGAGAAAGGTACTGTAACAATCGTTTTCCAGCCGGCTGGTGCTTCAACAACCAGAATGGCCCAGCTGAAAGCAGGCGATTACTTCGAAGATTTTGTTGGACCTCTGGGACAGCCATCTGAGCTTTGCCATGAAGATCTCGAAGAGCTTAAGAAGAAAAAAATCGTTTTCGTAGCAGGTGGTGTTGGTACAGCTCCTGTATATCCTCAGGTGAAATGGCTTCACGAGCATGGCATTACCGCTGATGCGATCGTTGGTGCCAAGACAAAGGATCTCCTTATTCTTGAGGACAAGATGAAAGAAGTATGTAATCTGTATGTTACTACAGATGATGGTTCTTATGTACGTAAAGGTATGGGTACAGATGTACTTCGTGACCTTGTGCAGAATCAGGGCAAAGAGTATGATCTCTGCGTTGCAATCGGACCGATGATCATGATGAAATTTGTCTGCCTGTTAACAAAAGAACTGAACATTCCTACAGTTGTCAGCATGAACCCGATCATGGTAGACGGAACCGGTATGTGCGGAGCCTGTCGTTTAATGGTTGGCGGCGAAGTGAAATTTGCCTGCGTAGACGGACCGGAATTTGATGGACATAAAGTTGATTTCGACCTTGCCATGAAGAGACAGCAGATGTATAAGACCGAAGAGGGACGTGCTCTTCTGAAGCTTCAGGAAGGCGATACCCATCACGGCGGATGCGGACATTGTGGAGGTGACAAATAATGGCAGATGTATTAAAGAAAGTACCAGTCAGAGAGCAGGCTCCTAAGGTTCGTGCTACTAACTTTGAAGAGGTTTGCCTTGGTTACAATAAAGAAGAGGCAATGGAAGAAGCAAACAGATGCCTTGGCTGTAAGAAAGCAAAATGTATGGAAGGATGCCCGGTATCTATCAATATCCCAGGCTTCGTTCATGAAGTAAAAGAAGGAAACTTTGAAAAAGCTTACCAGATTATCGGTGAGTCCAGTGCTCTTCCGGCTGTCTGCGGACGTGTATGTCCTCAGGAGACACAGTGCGAGGGTAAATGTATCCGTGGTCTGAAAGGGGAAGCTGTTTCCATTGGTAAACTGGAGCGTTTCGTTGCTGACTGGGCGAAGGAGAATGGTATTAAGCCAGTTCCGGCTGCACAGAAGAACGGACATAAAGTTGCAGTTATCGGTTCCGGACCTTCCGGACTTACCTGCGCCGGAGATCTTGCAAAGATGGGTTACGATGTAACAATTTTCGAGGCACTTCACAAAGCAGGTGGAGTTCTTGTTTATGGTATTCCGGAATTCCGTCTTCCAAAAGACAAAGTAGTTGCTGCAGAGGTTGAGAACGTAAAATCTCTGGGTGTTAAGATTGAGACCAACGTTATCATTGGTAAATCCGTAACAATCGATGAGCTTCTTAAAGATGAGGGATTTGAGGCTGTATTTATCGGATCCGGTGCCGGACTTCCTATGTTCATGGGAATCCCGGGTGAGCAGGCTAACGGTGTATTCTCCGCTAACGAGTACCTGACACGTAACAACCTTATGAAAGCATTCCGTGAGGATTATGATACTCCGATCGCACATGGCAAGAAGGTTGCTGTTGTTGGTGGTGGTAACGTTGCTATGGACGCTGCAAGAACTGCACTTCGTCTTGGCGCAGAGGTACATATTATTTATCGTCGTTCAGAAGCAGAGCTGCCTGCACGTAAAGAGGAAGTTCATCACGCAAAAGAAGAGGGCGTACAGTTTGATCTTCTCTGCAATCCTGTTGAGATCCTTACAGATGACAAAGACTGGGTAACCGGTATTAAATGTATCCGTATGGAGCTTGGCGAGCCGGACGCTTCCGGAAGAAGACGCCCTGTTGAGATTCCTGGTTCTGAGTTTACCATCGACGTTGATACTGTTATCATGTCCCTTGGTACAAGCCCGAACCCGCTGATTTCTTCTACAACCATCGGTCTTGATGTAAACAAGAGAAAATGTATCATTGCTGACGAAGAGTTTGGTAAGACTTCAAAAGAAGGCGTATATGCTGGTGGAGATGCTGTTACAGGTGCTGCCACTGTTATCCTTGCTATGGGAGCAGGTAAAGCAGGTGCACGCGGCATCGATGAGTATATTAAGAGCAAATATGCAAAATAAAAGCTGCTGGCCTCAAAATGGACAGTAACAAATATATGCACCTTTTTTCTGAAAAGTAAGAAGGTGTGAGTTCCCTGTCTGGGATTTCGGTTTGAAATCTCAGGCAGGGTTTTTTCTATATATTATAGCGTGTTTGAAAAATCATTCCTGCAATCTGCACGCCCCACTTTGCGGTGTATTTTGCCCGAATTCGGTTGTCGTAGCCCGCTACGACGCCCTCATCCAGACAAAATCTCCCACAAAATGTGACGCACATCTTGCAGAAAACCTTTTTCAAACACGCTCTAGGAAAGTTGCAAGTGAACAGGAATTGATTTCACGCCGCAGACAAAACAGTCGTTCGATTAAAGTTGTATCTTTGCCTGCTTTGTGGTATAATAGGTACGCTTGACGGGTTTTCGCGGCCCGTCTTATCCCAAAGAAAAGGAAATATTGAATATGTCAGTTTTACAGGCGATTTTATTAGGAATTGTTCAGGGAATCACGGAGTTTCTTCCTGTGAGCAGTTTCGGACATCTGGCAGCCATAGAAAATGCAATGGGAATTACACGAAACACTGCAGTCCTTTTTGAAGTGCTTCTTCACATAGGCACGATGGTGGCAGTTTTTTTTGCATTCCATGAGGATCTTCGCCGGATCGGAGAGGAGCTTCTGGGCATGATCATGGATATAATCGGGAATGTAAATATCTATTTTCACAACAGGAAAACCGGTGAGAATCTCCACTATGCCAGAGTGGTGCACGGAACATACCGTAAATTTACAGCGATTATGGCTGTATCATTTATTCCCACAGCATTGCTTGGATACATTTGCAGAAGACTGGTGACAAGAGCGGCGATTTCCCCGCTTCTTCCAGGAGCATGTATCCTTGTGACAGGAGTGTTTCTTCTTGTGACAGACCTCAGTAATATCGGTGGAATCAAGACACCGAAAGATGTGACTTATGACAATGCCATGTGGATTGGAATTTGTCAGGGGATTTCCGTATTTCCAGGTATATCCAGATGTGGAATGACGATTTGTGCAGGCTTATTATGCGGTTTCAGCAGGAAATTTGCAGTGAAATATTCTTATCTTATCAGCATTCCGGCAGTTCTAGGCTCTCTTTTTCTGGAGCTTGGACAGTTTACCACGCCAAAGATGAGTGTGTCTCTTGGATTTACCTATGTCTTTGGTATGATCGTGGCGGGAGTAGTTGGATATTTTATGATACGCAATCTGCTCCGCATTTTGCAGCATGCGAAACTGCGCTATTTCGCATTTTACTGTTTTGTGGCAGGAGCCATAGCGCTTATTAGCAATTTTGCATAACTGTCCGGCAGGAAAGCTTACAGAAACACGGATCGGTTACAAATTTGCCTGATGAAGGGGGAACTTTTTAATGGCAGCGTCTAATACGCCGAAGAAATCAACAACCAAACGTGGTACATCCGCGAAGAAAAAATCTTCCGCACGTACCCAGTCTAAAAAGAATACAGCAGGAAAGCAGTCAATATCCAGCGGCTTTCAGACGGAAATCATACTTCTGGTGCTGATGGCGGCAGCGATCATTCTTATGGTAAGTTGTGTCGGACTTGGTGGAAATGTCGGAGGAAGCATCAGCAAGGTACTCATGGGAGTAATGGGACTGATGGCTTATATTTTTCCCGTTGTACTTTTTATTATGGCAGCATTTCTGATCTCCAATAAGGGAAATGTGCTTGCTTATAAAAAAACAGCCGCCGCCGCAGTTCTGTTTCTGATCTGCTGTGGACTGGCACAGCTTTTTACAGAAGGCTATACAGAGAGTACAACTCTTGCAGAATATTACAGGATCAGTTCTGAGTATCGTACTGGTGGCGGAGCCATTGGAGGCGCAATCTGTATTTCTACAATCTCCGCATTTGGAACCATCGGTGCTTATGTGATCATTGTACTTGTGATCCTTGTATGTTTGATCCTGATCACGCAGCATTCTTTCCTGGGATTTTTGTATAAGATTTATGATAAGATCCTGGAAGCTGTGAAGGGGCAGCAGGCGCTCTATCAGGAGGGAGCACCGGAGCGTCAGCTGAAGAAGCAGCTGAAAGTCCAGCAGCGCCAGCTGGCAGCCCAGGAGCGCCGTGAGAAAAGGATGCAGGAGCTGGAAGCTGCACTTGCCGAAGAAGGGATTACTTCAGATATGGTGGAAGAACCATCCCGTTTTGAGAAAAAGGCAGCCAAACAGAAAGGGAAAAAGGCTTCCAGGACAGCTGGAAATGATTCCAGGGCAAATTCCCGGATGAGAATGCGTGGAAATAACCAGGCCCGGGGCAGAAGAGGAGAAAACCTGGATTCTACAAGCTTTCTTGCAGGGACAGATTTATTTGAAGATAGAAATTCCGAGGAAAGCGGGGAATCTGTGGATCAGGAATTTCCTTTAAATCCAGAGAATGCCATGAATCCGGGAGATGCAGGATCACTGGAGAATATGACTACAGTGAATGGAGAATTTTCCGAGAGTGCTTCTGCTCAGAATCTTCCGATTAATACAGGAAAGTATGTGGATATCAGTGAGTATCGGGTCCAGGATGATGATCTGTCAATTGATGACAGATCATCACAGGAGGAAACACAGCTGCAGTTTGCAATTCACCGTTCTGAGCCAGAGCAGTCAGACGAGCCAGATCTGAATACGAGCGCCTCCTCTGGACAAGATGATCCTGTACCGTCATATTCTATGGAAAAGGATACCACGGAAGAGGACGGTACTGTCTATATGAAAAATCCAGTTAGCAGTGACCAACCAGCTGAGGCAGAGGAAGAAGAAAACAGTTATGATGGAGTGGATTTTAATGAAGCTATGGCTACCATGCAGAATGCAGTTGCTTTGACGAGAGATACTTCTGGCGCAGCAGGTGGCGCTGCCCATGGATCTCCGGCAACTTCTGGCTTCCACTCTTCTGAAGCTTCTGACGAAATGGCAGCGGGGAATGGAGTTTCGGATGAAACTACTTCCCGTCAGTCGGCGAAGAATCCTAAGTCTTCCAGGCAGGAGATTGCCAACGGAATTGTAAATATCCAGCATGAGATCAAAACCCAGGAAGCGGCGGTGAAAAAGGAATATCAGTATCCGCCTGTGAATCTTCTGAAACGTGGAAATGGGAAATCCCAGGGAGATTCTGATTCCCATCTTCGAAAGACAGCTCAGAAATTACAGGAAATCCTGTATAATTTCGGAGTAAATGCCAAGGTTACAAACGTAAGCTGCGGACCTACAGTTACCAGGTATGAGCTGCAGCCGGAAATGGGTGTAAAGGTAAGCAAGATCGTAGGTCTCTCTGATGATATCAAGCTGAATCTTGCCGCGCCGGATATCCGTATCGAAGCTCCGATCCCGGGTAAAGCAGCTGTAGGTATCGAGGTACCAAATAAAGAACACAGTGCGGTTATGCTCCGTGATCTGATCCAGAGCCCGGAGTTTATGAATGCCAAATCCAAGCTGGCTTTTGCTGCTGGTAAAGATATTGAGGGTAAGACGATCGTGGCAGATATTGCCAAGATGCCCCACCTTCTGATCGCAGGTTCCACCGGATCTGGTAAATCTGTTTGTATCAATACACTTATTATCAGTATTTTATATAAAGCCAAGCCAGACGAGGTTAAGCTGATCATGATTGACCCGAAAGTGGTAGAGCTTAGTGTTTATAATGGTATCCCGCATCTGTTCATTCCGGTTGTCACAGATCCGAAGAAAGCTGCGGGGGCTCTGAACTGGGCAGTAAATGAGATGAGTAACCGTTACAATACTTTTGCAGAGTATGGGGTACGAAATCTGGAAGAGTTTAACCGCAAGATTGAGAAGATGAAGTTCCCGGAGGGAGAGCAGCGCCCTGAGAAAATGTGTCAGATCGTCATTATCGTAGATGAGCTTGCAGACCTTATGATGGTTGCACCAGGGGATGTGGAGGACGCTATTTGTCGTCTGGCCCAGCTGGCCCGTGCTGCAGGCATCCATCTGGTTATTGCTACCCAGAGACCGTCTGTCAATGTTATTACCGGTCTTATTAAGGCGAACATGCCGTCACGTATTGCCTTTGCTGTCACTTCCGGTGTGGACTCCAGAACCATTCTGGATATGAACGGCGCAGAGAAGCTTCTTGGTAAAGGAGATATGCTGTTTTATCCGCAGGGCTACCAGAAGCCTGCCAGACTGCAGGGAGCCTTTGTTTCAGATGACGAAGTCAGCAATATTGTGGATTTCCTTGCAGATAAAAATCCACGGACAGATTACGACAATAAGATTGAACAGCAGATGAACAATGCGGTTCTTACAGCTGGCGGAAGCTCTGGCGGCAATGAGCGAGATGTCTATTTCGAGCAGGCGGGTAAGTTCATTATTGAGAAGGAAAAGGCTTCCATCGGTATGCTGCAGAGAATGTATAAGATTGGATTTAACCGCGCAGCCCGTATTATGGATCAGCTCTGTGACGCTGGGGTAGTAGGTACTGAAGAAGGTACGAAGCCGCGTAAGGTACTGATGAGTATGGATGAGTTCCAGACTTATGTGGAAGAGCATTTGTAAAAATTTATATGATACCAGTGTCAAAAGGTCAAAAAGCCGTTCGTGCTTGCACGATAAGGCTTTTGAACTTGGGACACGCCAAATATGAGAAAGTAGCGATTTACGCAGTAAATCAGCGGATTTCGAATATTTGGAGGATTGCGGGAGCAGCGTAGCTGCGTAGCAATCCGGGTATCAAATGAGTGTCAAAAGACCTTTTGACACTCATATCATTTATATAAATTGGTATAACAGTTAAGAAAATATATGTAAAGGAGACAATAAAAATGGTAAAACATATGGTAATGTGGTCATTTAAAGAAGAGATTCCTGAGGAGAAGAAGCCTGAATTAAAAGCACAGATCAAAGAACATCTTGAAGGTCTGGTTGGTGTTGTGCCAGGGCTCATTAAGGCAGAGGTTGTTACAGACCTTCTTCCATCCAGCACACGTGATTTGTGCCTGATCACTGAGCTGGAGAGCGCTGAGGCACTGGCTGCCTATGCAGTAAATCCGAATCATGTTCATGTTGCGGACACTTACGTAAGACCAAATGTATGCGACCGTGTAGCAATGGACTTTGAGGTGTAAATGGAAATTCGTATTATCACAGTTGGAAAAATTAAAGAGAAATACCTGAATGACGGAATTGCAGAGTACGCCAAGCGCCTTGGCCGCTACTGTAAGTTGAATTTTATCCAGGTGCCAGATGAGAAGACTCCGGATAAAGCTTCCGATGCGCTGAACCGTCAGATCAAAGAGACGGAGGGCAATCGGCTTCTTAGCCATATTCGCGATACAGATTATGTGATTACACTTGCTATAGAGGGTAAAATGCTGGATTCTGTAGAGCTTTCTGACCTGATTGCCAGATTAGGCGTTCAGGGAAAAAGCAGCATTGCCTTTGTGATCGGAGGATCACTTGGGCTTTCTGATGCTGTTTTGAAACGGGCAGATTATAAGCTCAGTTTTTCAAGAATGACGTTTCCGCATCAATTGATGCAGATGATTCTGTTGGAACAAATTTACAGGGGATATCGGATTATGAATCATGAGCCTTATCATAAATAATGAGATTTCATTTTTGTAAAGTTCCATAAATGATAATTACAGACACAAGAACTCCCAGATGTTAGAGCATGTTCGAGGCAGCTAACATCCGGGAGTTTATTAGTTTACACGAGCAATCAGTCAAAACCTAAAGCCGACGTTTGTGTAAGTTTCTGGCGATTGCTGCCATAACGCGCAAAACGTGTGGTGTACGGTTTGTTAAAGCTTGCAATATATTTGAAGATAAATTTGGAAGTGGTACTTAAATTCCACTTGTACGGATAGATTCCACAGCCTCTTTGATTTTCTCTGGTGGAAGTACCAGCGCGAAGCGCACATATCCTTCCCCATGAGGACCAAAGCTTGCGCCAGGAGTAACGATGACACCGGCTTTTTCCATTAATTCCATACAGAATGCCATGCTGTCCGTGCGTTTTCCCGGAAGCTTTGCCCATACGAACATAGTTCCTTTGCCGTTTGGCTTCTCCCAGCCAATGGAAGCAAGTCCGTCACATAGAGCATCACGGCGTGCCTGGTATTGTCTGCATTGTTCTTTTACGCTGTCAAGAGGTCCCTCAAGAGCAGCGATAGCAGCTTTCTGGATTGGCAGGAACATACCGAAATCGATCTGGCTGCGAAGCTTTTTTAGAGCAGAGATGATTTCTGGATTTCCAATGAGAAAGCTGATTCTGGCGCCGGTTACGTTAAAGGATTTGGAAAGGCTGAAAAACTCAACACCAACCTCCCGCGCACCAGGAGTGGCAAGAAAACTTCCACCTTCCACGCCATCAAAGATAATGTCGCTGTATGCATTGTCATGGATAATTACAATATCGTATTTTTTTGCAAATGCAACAATTTCTTCATAAAGTCCTGGTGTGGCAATGCTGCCTACCGGGTTGGATGGAAGAGAGACTACCATGTAACGGGCCTTGCGAGCCACATCTTCCGGAATATCCTTTACATATGGCAGGAAATCATGCTCTGCTACAAGCGGGTAGTAGTAAGGAACTGCGCCTCCTAATTTGCTTCCTGCTGCGAAAACCGGATAGCACGGATCTGGAAGAAGAACCACGTCTCCCTCGTCGCATAAAGTCATGCCAAGATGTCCCATGCCTTCCTGACTGCCATAAACGGACATTACCATATCCGGTGTGATTTCCACATGGAAGCGCTTCTTGTAATATGCACAGACCGCATTCAGAAGCTCAGGCAGATCGCGGAGACTGTAACGCCAGTTCTGATCGTCAGCAGCAGCTTCCATCAGTGCTTTCTTAATATGATCCGGTGTATGGAAATCCGGCGTTCCAACACTCATGTTGTAGATCTTCTTTCCCTGTTTCTCAAGTTCAAGCCGCCTTTCATTGAGCGCGGCAAAAATTTCATCTCCAAATAAATTCAGTCTTTTGGAAAAATTCATCGTAAGTAAGCCTTCTTTCTCTCAAAATGCCAAACCAATAGGTTTATGCTAAAATCCTGTTTATTTTATCACAGTACTACAACAGAGTGCAAGACAAAAATGTATTTTCGGGCAAGACATTTGTATTGCTAATAGCAAACGAAAATGGATGGCTGCCGTGCACTGCCAGATTTAGGGGTAAAGTTCTTTTTTGTATAAATTTTAGAAAAAAATAGCAGCAGACACTTAAGAGGGCATTGTCTAAAAATAGAGAAACGTGTATAATTGGCTATATCAAACCAAGGGAGGAAAAGAAAATGAAGAAGTTTCTCGAAGAATTTAAGGAATTTTTTGCATGGTGAAAGCTCTGAATAAAGCAGCTGAGAAAATCCCCCCCCTTGATTTGAATAAAAAGACATGCGAGGACATAAATGAAAGACTACATGGCCCCTATGGAGGGCGTGACAAACTTTGTATACCGCCGGACTTATCACCGGTTTTATCATCCCATGGATAAATATTTTACTCCGTTTATTTCTGCCAAGCCGAAGAAAAACCTGAGCTTCCAGGAAATTTGCGAGGTGTCACCGGAGCGGAATGAGGGAATGTACGTGGTTCCCCAGATCCTGACCTGCAATGCAGATGATTTTATCCGTACTGCCCAGCTTTTGAAAGATGATTACGGACACCAGGAAGTGAACCTGAATCTTGGTTGTCCTTCTGGAACAGTTACAGCGAAGGGAAAGGGTGCCGGATTTCTGGCAGAGCCCCAGAAGCTGGATCAGTTCCTGGATCAGATTTTTTCGAAACTTGATATAAAAATTTCCATAAAGACCAGAATTGGAACTCACTACGAGGAAGACTGGGAGTATCTGCTGGCCATTTATGAAAAATATCCCATTCATGAACTGATCATCCACCCAAGGATTCAGACAGATATGTATCGCGGAGTGCCGCGGCTCGGAGCTTATGAGAAGGCTGTAAACCGTCTGAAAATGCCACTTTGCTATAATGGGAATCTGTTTTCTGCAGCTGATTATAAGCGGATTACAGAGCGTTTTCCAGACACTTGCTGCTTCATGTATGGAAGAGGGCTGATCACGAATCCGGGGCTGGTAACTGAGATCCGGGAAGGCATTCGTCCGAATAAAAAGACAGTAAGAGAATTCCATGATTGTCTTTTCGAAGAGTATCGGGAACTTCTTTCCGGCGAACGGAATGTGCTGTTCCGTATGAAAGAATTATGGAGCTATATGGCCGTTAATTTTACAAATTATGAGAAATATGCCAAGAAAATCAAGAAATCCCAGCATCTGTCAGAGTATTCGTCTGTGGTATCCAGTTTATTTGCAGAGCAGGATTTGATAGATTAAGTATTTTGGATATTTAGAACGCTGAAAGGATCCCCCTTGGCGGGCTAAATAGCAATAAATAATTCGAAAGAGGAATAACATGTTAAATACCGATCGTTTTGAAGAATTTATATCTCAGTATCCCATTTATGAATACCGCCTTGTGGATACTGCTGAAATAGAGGTAAGAGAGCGGGTGCGGATCATCTGCAAACAGGAGTGTGAGCGTTACGGCACTACCTGGGCCTGTCCCCCTGCTGTGGGCAGTCTGGAAGAATGTGGGAAGCGAATCCACAGTTATCCAAATGGAATCCTTTTTTCCAGTGTGGCAGAGGTTTCCGATGTGATGAACATGGCGGAAATGCTTGCTACCCGAGATGCTCACGAGGAGCTGACTACAGAGGTAGCCGGATTTTTGAAAGGGGAGGGATTTGAGACATTTACCTTGTCCACTGAATCCTGCGATCTTTGCGAGCATTGTGCCTATTTAGACGGAAAGCCCTGTCGCTTCCCTGAGAAAATGCATCCCTGCCTGGAAAGTCACGGTGTAGTGGTAAATGAGTTGGTAGAGCATCATTCCATGGAATATAATCTTGGCGGAAATACCATTCTGTGGTTTTCCCTGGTGCTTTTTCGCCAGAGAGCGTGATCTGTTAAATATAAATCAGAATGAAAAGAAAACCTCCCGCATAAGCTAGAGATAAAGACCGGGAGGCTTTTTTTATGTCTGTATCAGAACGTTTTATGACAGCTATGGAACTTCCTGGTGACCTGTCCTGTAAAGCCCCTATTATAACGATTACCGGACCGTCGCAGGTACAGATTGAAAATTATAAAAGCATCTTATCCTATACAAGCGAGAAATTAATCGTGGTTACCAGCCAGGGACGCGTGATCCTTCAAGGGAAAAATCTGGAAATATTTCATTACACTACTTGGGAAATGGAAATAAAAGGGCAGGTTTTGTCGGTAATGTTAGAGCGTGTTTGAAAAATCATTCCCGCAGTCTGCAAGCTCCGGTTTGCGGTATATTTCACCTGAATTCGGTTGCCGTCCGGCAGTACATCGTAAATCCAATATAAATGGAGGCGAGATTAAAATGAATAACCCCGAAAAAATACTCCATGGATTTTTAGAAATTTCAGTATCCGGTGACCAGCTGGAACGCTTCCTGAATTTGTGCCACGCCAGAGCTGTCTCTTTGGAAAGAATCCGGTATCTGTCAGAAAAAAACATAACAACTCGTATTTCCATAAATGATTTCCGAAAACTCCTTCCCATACATAGAAAGACCAGAGTCCGTATCCATATTCTAAAAAAAAGAGGTCTGCCGTTTTTGCTGCTCAGAATCCAAAAACGAAAGTGCTTTACAGCCGGGTTCCTTCTCTGTGTGGTCTTGCTGCTCTGGCTCTCTGGCCACATCTGGAATATCCACATTGATGGAAATGTAAAAAATTCCACCCCTCAGCTTCTGGAATTTCTGGACCAGCAGGGAATTACCCATGGGATCCGTAAAAATCAGGTTAACTGTACCCGGATTGCCGACCTTCTCAGGAAAAACTACCCGGATATTATTTTTGTTTCCGCCAGGGTTCAAGGTACCCGGCTTCTTCTTACCATTCAGGAAGAAAACCTCACAGAAGATATCCGGCAAACCAACTCTCCATGCAATCTGATTTCCGACCTGGATGGTGAAATTGTGAATATAGTTATCAGAAATGGAACTCCACTTGTTAAAACCGGAGATATTTGCAAACAGGGTGATATTCTGGTATCTGGCGAGGTGCCGATCTTGAACGACAGTCAGGAAGTTGTACGTGTGGAATACGTTCCGGCAGACGCAGACATCTATGTGCGTCATCAGATTGCCTATTATCAGGAGGTCCCCCTTTCCTATGAAAAAAAGGTTCAAAGCGGCACTTCAAAAACCAGCTGGTATTTTCGTGTTGGTGACTTCGTTTTTGGCGCAGATACAGGAAAAAAATCCAGATATATAACCTCAACGGAAGAAATCCCTTGGAAACTTACCGAGAATTTCGTCCTTCCTTTTTCCCTGGGAAAAATCACCCGAACACCTTATAAGATACAGAGCACAGTTTACACGAAAGAACAGGCTCAGAAGAAAGCAGTACAGCAGCTGAGAATATATGAACAAAAACTTCTGAATAAAGGAATCCGGATTGCAGATTCCCGGTTGTCAGTCACATTTGACAGTACAAATTGTACTGTGCAGGGTACATTGACAGTAGACGAAAAAAGCGGAAAGAAGCAGAATATAGAATTCAGTCAGGAATCATAAGTGTTGAAAAACAATCTTTAGAGTGGTATACTTTTACCCAGAGATATTTTTGAACAGACACAAGGAGGAGCAGTTTTTGAAATCCACGAATATAGAGATTGACTCATTAGATATTTTACAGGAGCTTTTTGGAATCAATGATAAGCTGATCAAGGTGATTGAGAATCGTCTTGGCGTATCCATTACCCAGAGAAATTCCTGCATTACCGTAAGTGGGACTAATGACGGCAGGATACATTCAGCTGTGAATATTATTGAAGCCATGAGGGAAGCTCTTGAAAAACAGCAGCAGCTTTCCGTGGATATGATCCATCGTTTTCTGGATGAGACCGAGGAAGAGGATGACAGCGAGGAGGATATTGCAGACAGCACCCGCAAGGTGCTGGGGGATGCAGTGACTTTGAATTATAAGAATATTCCAATTCGAACTAAGACAATCGGACAGAAAAATTATATCACTGCTTTGAAGAACAATACGGTTACTATCTGTATCGGACCTGCCGGTACAGGTAAAACATACCTGGCAGTTGCTTATGCGGCAGAGCTGTACCGGAATGACGAGATTGAGAGAATCATTCTCAGCCGTCCGGCCATTGAAGCGGGCGAGAAGCTTGGTTTCCTCCCGGGAGATTTACAGGAGAAGGTTGATCCTTATCTGAAGCCGCTTTACGATGCACTAAATGACGTATTCGGGCCGGATCAGGCTGCGAAGTTAAGAGAACGGGGAATCATTGAGGTTGCACCTCTTGCATATATGCGAGGCCGTACTTTGAATAACAGTATGATCATCATTGATGAGAGCCAGAATGCCACACTTCCTATTTTGAAAATGGCACTTACCCGTATTGGTACTGGTTCTAAGATGATTCTTACCGGCGATGTAACACAGATCGACCTTTCCAAAGAGACGGATTCCGGACTTCAGAAGTGTGCTTCTATTTTGAAAAATGTAGACGATATTGCTACTATTTCTCTGACGAACCGTGATGTTGTCCGCTGCAAGATCGTGAAGGACATTGTTAAAGCATTTGAGAAAGAGGAAGCGAAAGCCCAGGAAAAGACCCAGAAGCGGGCAGTTCGGAGGACAAGTCGGTAATTGGGAAGCCAGGACAAAATTTTCAGTAAATGACAATCAATATCCTGTGGGAAGATTAATTTGAAACTGAAATGTGAATTTTACAGAATAATTCAAACAAAATAGTAAAATTGAACATATGGTGTCGCCTGTTTGAGAAATCAGGCAGATGTCATACAGGAGGAATAAGTTTTGGTAACAATAGAATACGAATGCGAGACCGATTTTGACCTTGGACTTGACTGTCCGGCGCTTGCGAAGATGGTTGCAGAGAAGGTGCTTGACATGGAGAAATGTCCATGGGATGCACAGGTAAATCTGGTTCTCACAGATAATGAAGAGATTAAAAGGGTAAATACAGAGTTCCGTGGCATTGAGAGAGCTACTGATGTTCTTTCTTTTCCAATGCTGCCATTTGAAACACCGGCAGATTATTCTGTGGCTGAAGATGATGAGTCCTGCTTTGATCTTGACAGTGGAGAGCTTCTTCTGGGAGATATTATGATTTCTGCAGAACGTGCTGCTGCCCAGGCAGAAGAGTATGGACACAGTGTAAAGAGGGAATTTTGCTTCCTAGTTGCACATAGTATGCTACACCTTCTGGGATACGATCACATGACTCCGGAGGAAGCCGCAGATATGGAAGCACGCCAGGCGAAGGCACTGGAGGAACTTGGAATTACCCGTTAAATTTTTTTGTGCATGACCCTATAACTGGAGAGGCTTTTGCTGTTTGCCGGTTACTGTTCACTGGTAACGTTCCGCGAGGTGTTTTTTGTGAACAAAGTTCACAGAAAACCCGAGAGTTGCGGCGCGAAATCATGCAAAGCATGATTTCTGTGCATCGCGAAGCGCGTTACTGTGAACGGAGTGAACAGTAACGTTTGCCGTGAATAAGTTACTATGAAAGTTCCGGATGGCAGTTGCAAAGCGACTGATTTTCATATAAGGCGATGTCATCAGCAGGTGGCATTACCATTCCGGATGTATTTATAAGTGGCGGTTTCTGCAGTTTCTGTTCAGTTAGAAGGTTAAATATATATGCATAAGGAGGAGAAGACATGAAGAAAAAAATATTTAAACTTCTCACAGGAATGTTGCTTTCCTGCGCACTTGCAGGATCCACAGTAGCGGTACAGGCAGAGGAAGCCGGGACAGATACCGTGAAGAGTTATCTTACCGGAGAGGATGTATCTGTCGGCATTGGCCACAGACGTCCCATCGCAGTTATGCTTGGCAACGATACCAATGGCGCTCCACAGAGCGGAACTGAGAACGCAGGAGTCATTTATGAAGCACCGGTAGAGGGAAGCATCACCCGTCTCATGGCGATCATCGAGGACTATGACAATATTCCAAGGATCGGTTCTGTGCGAAGCTGCCGTGATTACTTTCTGTTCTATGCAAATGAGTATGATGCCATCTATTCTCATTATGGACAGGCTGTATATGCACTTCAGTATCTGGACCAGCACCTGATCGACAATCTGAACGGACTTACACTTGGAAATGCTTACTATCGCAGCACAGACCGTGTAGCACCGCACAATGCTTACACTGATTTCTCCCATCTTCAGGCAGGAATCCAGAGCCAGGGCTATAGCCAGGATTATAAAGAGGACTATAATGGTCATTTCCAGTTTGCACCGGAAGGAACTGAGACAACCCTGGATGACGGAGTTTCTGCAAATGTTGTGAAGCTTGATAATTTCGCCTATAACCATCCGTGGTTTGAGTACAATGCAGAGACTAAGGAGTACAGCCGCTTCCAGTTTAATGCACCGCATATTGACCAGAACACAGGTAATCAGCTGACATGTGAGAATATTATTTTACAGTATTCCAACTATGTTCCATATGATCCAAATGGTTATCTGAACGTAGATACCCAGTCCGGAGGTGAGGGCAAATACATCACCAGAGGCAAGGCAATCGACATCCACTGGACAAAGGATTCCCAGTGGGGAATCACTCATTATTATGATTCCAATAATCAGGAGATTCAGCTGAATCCTGGAAAAACATGGGTCGAGATCGTGCTGAATGATTCTGTAGGTTCTGTGTCTTTACAGTAAAATAAATTAAAAATGGAGAGGGACGTCATAAGATAAGGCGTTCCTCTTTTGTATTTACGTGAAAAACATGCTCTAGAGCCTGTCTGCACGAGCGCATGATGCAAATGAACGCGTTTTGACTTGATTTGCAAAAGTGATAGGACGATCAAAACACGGTAGAGCTCTTTCAGACTATGCAATATTTTACAGAAACAACAATTCTACACGTTAAAATGTGAAATTTTTCTGAAATTAAGAACTGTTTACCTGAAACCATGGACGAAATGAAAAAAATGATGTAAGATAAGAAATTGATATGTATGAAAACTACATGGAAACATAATAACGGAGTTGACAAATAAAATGAATGATCGGGAAAGACTGAAAGATAAAAAACGTATTGTAATCAAGATTGGAAGTTCCTCTCTTACCCATGCTGAAACTGGCAAGCTGAATCTTCGGAAACTGGAGATTCTGGTAAGGGAATTGGGCGATCTTCGAAATCAGGGTAAGGATGTGGTTCTGGTATCTTCAGGAGCCATCGCTGTTGGAGCAGCAGCTCTTGGATTTAAAGAGAAGCCACAGGAGCCTCGTCAGAAGCAGGCGTGTGCAGCGGTTGGACAGGCCAGACTTATGATGATTTACCAGAAGCTGTTTGGAGAATACAATCAGATGGCAGGTCAGATCCTGATGACCAAAAATACCATGGTAAACAACGCCAACCGCAAAAATGCAGAGAACACGTTTAATGAGCTTTTATCCATGGGTGTGATCCCTATTGTTAATGAGAATGACTCTATTTCCACCTATGAGCTTCAGTCTCTGGAAAAATTCGGAGACAACGATACCCTTTCTGCAGTGGTAGCTGCTCTTATAGGGGCAGATCTTCTGATCCTTATGTCAGACATAGACGGACTTTTTACAGATGATCCGAATACAAATCCAGATGCGAAATTTATTGACACGGTAGAAACATTGGACGATGAACTTCTTAACATGGGAAAATGCTCCTCCGGAAGCAAAGTGGGCACTGGAGGAATGGCTACCAAGCTTACAGCTGCCAGAATTGCCACAGCTGCCGGTACCGACATGGTAATTGCCAATGGCGGCGATTTTCATAATATTCACCGCATTGTGGAGGGCGACCCCTGCGGTACATTGTTTGTTGGAAAGAAAAAGGAAGAGTTTTTCCTGATCGATTATATTGAAAAATTGCTGTAACTGTTCAGTATCTTCACAGTTACAATTGCTTTAAGTTTTTGTATAAATTAAAATTACACAGAACATTCTCAGGAGGAGTATATTATGGACAGCACAAAAATCGACAGAATCAACACCCTTCACCATAAGGCACAGAGTGTAGGCCTTACAGAAGAAGAGAAAAAAGAACAGGCAGAGCTGCGCAAGGAGTATATTGCCACCATTAAGATGAACCTTAGAAATCAGCTGGATAATATTGATGTAAAGGAAGCCGATGGTACGGTTGTGAATCTTGGAGAAAGATATGGAAGAAAAAAGACTCATTAGAAAGCAGATTTTTGCAGCCAGAAAGCAGTGCAGCGATGCGCAGGTAGAAGAATGGAGCCATCAGATTACAGATCAGGTGCTGAAACTCTCAGAGTTTGTGAAGGCTAAGCATATTCTGGCTTATGCAGATTACAATCATGAAGTAATGACCAGATATATCATTGAGGAAGCCTGGAAAGCAGGAAAAGAAGTGGCAGTCCCGAAGGTTGTGGGAAAGGATATGGTTTTTTACCGCCTTACTGATTTTTCTCAGCTAGAGCCTGGATATTTTGGAATTCCGGAGCCTGTCAGAGGCGAGATCGTGAAGTGGGAGGATGCTCTTATGGTCATGCCTGGTGTAGCTTTTGATCCTGAGAACAACAGAGTGGGATATGGCGGCGGCTTTTATGACCGCTTTTTAGAAAAACATCCTGATATTACCAGACTGGCAGTGGCTTTTGATTTTCAGATCCTTGATCTGGTGCCCACAGAACCTACGGACATTTGTCCTCAGATCATTGTGACACAGAGTAAAGTTTACCGGAGGGAGGACTTATAAATGAATGAAATGCTGGAAACTCTTGGCAGGAATGCCAAAGAGGCAGAAATCGTTCTTCGAAACCTTGATACAGCTAAGAAAAATCAGGTTCTGGAGGCTGTTGCAGACAGCCTTGTTGCAGATTCGAAAGCACTTCTTACAGCAAATGCCATTGATGTAGAGAATGGCTGGAAGAATCAGATGCCAGAAGGACTGGTGGACCGTCTGATGTTGACAGAAGCCAGAATTGCAAGCATGGCAGAGGGGCTTCGTCAGGTTGCGGCACTGGAAGATCCTATCGGGGAAGTGACCGGGATGAAAAAACGTCCCAACGGACTTCTCATTGGACAGAAGAGAGTCCCTCTTGGAGTGATCGGAATCATCTACGAGGCAAGACCAAATGTGACAGCAGATGCTTTTGCCCTTTGCTTTAAAACTGGCAACGTGGTGATCTTAAAGGGGGGTAGTGATGCCATCCATTCCAATACTGCTATTGTGGATTGCATCCGCAGAACCCTGGATGAGAATGGAATTACGAAAGATGCGATCCAGCTGATCTCTGATACTTCAAGAGAGACTGCCGGAGAATTCATGAAGATGAATGAATATGTGGATGTACTGATTCCACGAGGAGGCAAAGGTCTTATTAAAGCAGTAGTAAATAACAGCACGATTCCTGTAATCGAAACTGGTACCGGAAACTGCCATATTTATGTGGATGAGAGCGCAGATCTTCAGATGGCGGCAGACATTGTGATGAATGCCAAGACACAGCGGGTGGGTGTCTGCAATGCCTGTGAGTCTCTTCTGGTGCATGAGAAAGTGAAGGATGCTTTCCTTCCGGTTCTTGCAGAGCGCCTTCGGACAAAGAATGTGGAGATGCGTGCTGACGAGGAAGCGAAGGCTTTGATCCCAGACGCAGTCACTGCCACTGAGGAAGACTGGGGTACAGAATATCTGGACTATATACTTTCTATAAAAGTAGTTGGATCTGCAGATGAAGCGATTCGCCACATCAATCGCTACAATACAGGCCATTCAGAGGCAATTATTACCAGAGATTACAACAATGCCCAGAAATTCCTGGATGAAGTAGATGCAGCTGCTGTATATGTGAATGCTTCTACAAGATTTACAGATGGTTTTGAGTTTGGTTTTGGTGCCGAGATCGGAATCAGCACCCAGAAGCTTCATGCCCGTGGCCCCATGGGACTTCTGGCACTTACTTCCACAAAATATATCATTTATGGAAACGGACAGATTCGTCCTTAGGTTTGATTTTTGAACCGAGATATGTTATACTAGACTTCGATGTTAATATTTAATATGGGGGACTCATTTATAAGGAGGACTTTTTAAAATGAAGAAAAAGCAACTTTTGGTATTCATTATGGCGGGAAGCCTTGCAGCCGGAATGTCTCCGGTGACAATGGCATTTGCAGAGGCAGATACCCAGACCGTGACAATAGAGGACACAGTAGCTGTTGCCGCAGAGTCAGAAGAAGGAGAAGCAGCAGCTGAACCAGTGCAGGATATTTCAGATGCCGCAGCAGATACACCTGTGGAAGAACCTGCACAGGCAGCAGATACGCCGACTGCAGAACCAACCCAGGCAGCTGCAGATACACCGGCAGCAGAACCAACCCAGGCAGCTGCAGACACACCGGCAGCAGAACCAGCTCAGGCAGCGGATGCGGTTGTGGATGATGGCTTTAACAGCGGAGATACTGCTGAGCTGACTTTGGAGGAAGAGGAGAGTGCTACCCCTACTCCTGAGACCACTGGTCAGATTATCCTGAAGGCAGCAGATGGAACCCAGACATCCTATTCCACATTAGCAGAGGCAATTGCGGCAGCCCCGGTTAATATTGGCAAGGATGGTGAAGTTACCCAGATCCTTGTAACCGGAACTGTAGAGATCAGTGAGACTGTTGTGATCGATCAGAATAAGAATATCTCTATTGCAGCAGCTGCGGATGGAACTACTATTAAACGTGCAGCCGGATTTTTAGGAGATATGTTTAAAGTAAAAGATGAGTCCACTTCTTTCCAGTTTGGTACAGGCAAAGATGGTGAGACTGTTTTAAGTCTGACTGTAACAGGAGCACTTGACCAGGGGGATGCAACAGGCTCCATTATTTCTGTGGAGGGCGGTTACTTCGGATTGTCCGATGGTGTAACCCTGACAGGAAACAGAACCAGTGCGCCGGGAGCTGCAATCTGTAATTCTGGCGGAAGCATCGGACTGGCAGGTGGTACTATCACAGGAAACCAGTCTGAAGGTATTGTAAATGAAGCTGCTGAAATTACAGGTGGAGCTATTTACAGTCTGGGCGAGATCCGTGTTTCCGGCGCCGTAATTGTAAAGGATAACAAGGACGATGGTCTTAATGATAACAGTATTGTTTTAGGCGGTGATAACGCATGTATCGCAGCAATTGGCCAGCTTGCTGAAACAGCAGACCTTCAGGTAAGAAGAAGTGACGCAGCTGCCGGAAAGATTATTGTAAAGGTCGGTACGGATGCGAATGGTACTGCACTTACTACTATGGAGAATATTCTGGCACATGTTCATTATCTGGACACTACAGAGTATACCATTAACAACCAGACTGGAGCACTTGAGTCTGTTACAGCTCCTGTTAGTACTATGACGCTGACCGCAGATTCTATTTCCTGGAATAAGGCGTATGAGCATACTGTTGATCTGACCTTCCATACCAATGATGCTGGTGTTGGAGGAAGATATTATGTGACCTGGGTGAAGAAATCTGATTCTACACCTGGATTCGAAGCAGTAAAGAGCAATTATAAGAGCTCTGGAGATATTGCAAGCTCTGCAAGTGTACAGTTGACAGATGTAGCTTATGATACAGCCATTAAAGTAGTTGTATATGCTGAGGATTCCAAGGGACTTGAAGCAGTTGCGCCACTTGTACTTACATTAAAGGCGAAAGCAAGCACTCCCACAGAAACTCCGATTACTACTACACCGACGCCAACTACTCGTGCAACCATTAACCCGTCTGTCAGCGAAAGCAAGGTAACAGGTCTTGAAAAAGCACTGGCATTCTACCCGAAGCAGATGTACAATTTCACAGTAACTGGCGCCGGAACTGACAATACAAACCCGATCAAAGGTGATACCAAGTGGATCCCGTATGGCTGGAGCATGTCCGCGAAGAACATTGACACCGGATATCAGAAGAGCTGGTCTATCGGAAATGTAAATGGTATCAAGCAGGCGAAGACCTTTAGAATGTATATCTTCTTCCAGAAGTACATATACAATGGATCCGAATGGGAAGCTACCGGCGTGAAGGAAGCTCTCCCTACAGAATTTAAGTCCAAGGCAATCGACTTCACAGTAACTCCATCCGGCACAATCACGCCAACTGCAACAGCCGGTTCTGGTTCCGGCGGTTATGATTATAACGGAACAGGTAGCGGCGATGGAGATGGAACAGATGGCGATGATGCAGAGAACCATGACGGAACAGACAGCGATACCGGTTCTACATCTGCAACAAACGCGAGAACAGCCGATAACTCCCCGATTGCCACTATGATGATGCTTGCAAGTCTTTCTCTGGTAGCTGGAGGTTATGTTATCGTCAGAAAGAGAAAAAAAGAAATCTAAGAAAATCTATGGCATATGAATAACCATGCATTTTGATCAGAAGTTTTTCTGACAGCAAAATAATAAGAAACATACATTAGGCAGGTCTTTTGACCTGCCTTTTTGCATATAATAATACAGGCAGCGGGGGGACAGGCTATAGCGTGTAAAAAAAGGCCTTCTGCAAGATGTACGTTACACTTTGTTGGAATGATTTTTCAAACACGCTCTAGAGATGAAATGCCGCCTGAGTTTTTTCCTGCTGCAGGAGGTAAAATATGTTGTCAGAAAGCGTATTGTCAGTCAGAAAAGAATTGTTCCCACAGAATAAAACGGCTGTCAGTGACATGCCGAAAGTAAATATACAAAAGAAAGTACAACCGACAGATGCAGATATGGTACAAACATCGCTGTCATTTGAAAACATATATTATTCTTTATGGGAAATAGCTGGACGCTACAGCAGCTTTTGCCAGTTTCGCGTGATTGGAAACAGTCATGACGAGAGAATGATCCCAATGCTGGAAGTTGGCACCGGCGCACAGATGATTTTCTGTGTGGCTGGAATTAATGGAACTCAGGCTCTTTTGCCGGAACTTCTTCTGAAAATGGCAGGAGAATACTGCAGGGCCTACGAATGCGGCTGGAAGCTGGATGAATTTTATGAAGTGAAAAAACTCCTTGATAAAATAAGGATCTGTCTGATTCCGATTTTAAACCCGGATGGTTATGAAATCCGCCAGAATGGCTTTGGTGCTATTCGAAATCCAGTTTACCGTCAAATGCTTCGTATGCAAAGCATTCCTGCTGAGGATTTTGGATATAATGCCCGTGGAATGGATATTTCACATAATTTTCCAACGGTTCATTATATCCGTTCACGTATGGGAGAGGAACCAGCCAGCGAGAATGAGACAAAGGCATTGATCCGGATCATTCAGGAATATGATGGAAGAGGACTTTTGACGTTTGCTCAATCCGGAAGGGAAATCATTTATTATCACTGTCAGCAGGGAGTGGGAAGTCTTCCGAAATCCTACCGGCTGGCAAGACATATGCAGAAATCTTCTTCCTATCATCTGGAAAGGGAACAGATGACCGAATCGGCCAGGGAAAAATTTAAGGGAATGGGAACCCCGGAACAATACTATATTCAAACGAAAAAACAGCCGGCATTTCGTATTAAAGTACCAGCTCAAAGCGGAAATGGAAGAGGCGTTGAAGAGGATAAAAAGGCAGTATATGAGGAAATACATTTGCTTCCATTGGAATATATATTTTCATTAGACAATTAAATGTTATTGTTTGCAGGTGAGCTTTTGTAAAATAATTACCGGAGAAAGCTGGCCGGTAACCATAAAAGGAGATGTCCGAAATAATCGAAACATCTCCTTTTAGTATATGATTTGTTTTTTGGCGTTTACGAAACGCATAGAAGATTGCCATGCGCATCCGAAATGATTATTTTTCGGAAGTAGCAGTTTCCGGTCTTTCGTATTTCCTGCGGATATCTTTCATGACAAAAAGATAGGAAACACCGGTAAATACTGCTGCTGTAACCCACGCTGCCGGGTCACAGAAGCATGCAAGTGCATAACTTCCTACCGCCATGGAAATCATTGCTACAACCAGACGTGCAACCAATTCAGAAACACCACCCATCATAGGCAGGAATCCATATCCGCAGCCCTGCATGGTATTTCGGAATACGAAAATACTGCTTAAAGGAATGTAAAAGATCACACTCATATAAATGTAAGTTTTTGCCCATGGAAGCATGCTGTTCATATCCACATTTCCAGTGAAGAAAAGTCCAAGAGCTGGTTTCAGAAGAATACAAACCAGCACGGCTGCTGCAAGAGCATATACAACAGAAGCTTCCAGAGACGCTTTAACACCCTGGCGGATTCTCTTGATATCACCCTTTCCGAAGTTCTGTCCACTATATGTCGCCATAGTCTGTCCCATAGCCATCATTCCCTGGGTTACCAGGTTCTGCACCTTGCTGGCTGCCGTAAAAGAGGCAACGGCATCGGAACCGAAAAGATTGATGGCAGATTGCATGACCATAGTACCGGAAGCTGTAATTGCAAACTGCAATGCCATAGGAATTCCCATAGCCAGCTGGTTGCGGCTCTCCTGGCCGTGAAGCCTCCAATGTCTTCTGTTTGGGGCAAGAGAAGGCATACGTATATAGATGTAGACCAAACAGAGTATTGCGGAAACGCCCTGAGAAATAATGGTTGCCCATGCTGCTCCGGCAACGCCCATTTTAAAATTGATAATCAGTACCAGATCCAGAATTACATTTAAAGCTGCGGAAAATACAAGAAATACCAGCGGAATCTTACTGTTTCCAACTGCACGCAGGTAAGAGGAAAACAGGTTGTAAAAAATAGTGGCGATGATTCCGGCGCTGATGATCATAATGTAGGTATATGCATCCTGAAAAATGTTGTCAGGTGTGTTCATCAGCTTCAGAAGAGGGCGCATGCCCAGCAAACTTAAAGAACTGATGATTACGGTAAAAATCAGGGAAAGAAGAATTCCGTTAGCTACACTGATCTTTACCCCTTCGGTATCTTTGGCTCCGAAGCGCTGAGCGGTGAGTACGGAGAAACCAGCTGTGATTCCCTGCGAGAAGCCCACAGTAAGAAACATGATCGTTCCGGTGGATCCGACTGCCGCAAGGGCATCCGCGCCTACATAGCGTCCTACAATAATCGTATCTGCCATATTATAGAGCTGCTGAAAAATGTTTCCAATAATAAGAGGAAGCATAAATTTCAGGATTACCGGCAAAGGCCGGCCTTTTGTCATATCTTTTTCCATAAAAAACTCCTTATTGAGAAATATAGAAATCGTAAATAAAAAGTGTTACTAAATTACTTACATATTAGAGTGTGTCAGAGTCTGTTTGAAAAATCATTCCCACAAAATATAACGCACATTTTGCAGATTGCATTTTTTTACATACTCTGGAAGCGAAAATTATTTTATCACACTGCGGATTATCTGTCACTATTTTATTTTTGACTATTTTAAAGGCATTTAATGCCATAATGTTCAAGAAACCACACTTTTTCTCAAAAAATGTTTAGGAATTTTGACTGATATGTTGGTTTTGCTTGCTATTTGCTCTCATAAATGGTAAAATCAAATATAACGTGAAGATATTTTTTTGAAAGAGAGGCATTCATATAAATGGCAAATGAACATGGAGAACAGATCAGAATCGTGCAGGAGACTGTGGCTGGTAAGGAGATTACTTTTGCCCATGTAATGGGAGGACCGGCACCGATCATTTATCAGAAGCTTGGGTTGAATCCGCAGCTGGATTATCGTTCCTCTGCAATTGGAATCATGAATATGACACCTCCGGAATCCGCAGTTATCGCTTCTGATATTGCGGTGAAGAGCGGTAATGTTTATCTTGGATTTGCAGATCGGTTTACAGGGACTTTGATCATTACAGGAGAGATTTCTGATGTAATGTCTGCAATGACTGAAATCGTAAATTATTTCCGGGATTCTCTGGGATATGTGGTCTGCAATATTACGAAACGATAGGAAGTAGAAGCATGGAGCGAATAACGAAGGAAGAGCTGCTGGAAATGCTATTCCATGATGATTATGAACATCTGAAGGGGAAGAAGCTTCGTATGACTCGTGTGCGTGTACCGGGAAAGGAAGTTTGTCTTGCTCATGTGATCAGTCCTTCCCAATCTTGTATTTATGAAAATCTGGGACTGCATATTGGAGTTCATGAGGGGGAAGACCACACAGGAGAATCCATTGGTCTGATCCGTTTTACTCCCTGGGAAGCGGTTGTGGTAGCTGCAGATGTTGCCATGAAGAGTGCAGATGTACAGATCGGGTTTATGGATCGTTTTTGCGGTTCTCTGATCATTACAGGAGGATTGTCCCAGGTGCAGACTGCTGTGGAAGAGGTCGTACGTTTCTTTGACAGAGAGTTAGGCTTTAAAACATGTGCGGTTCACAGAAGCTGACAGATACCTTATGGCTGCGGGAACAGCAGCTTATGGATACGATATTATGATATGCAAATGTAAAAATACTGCACTGCTGTATTTTTACAAGTAAGGTTTATTGAAAACAGGGGAAATACAATTCGATGAAGAAAATTTTTTTGATGGGAAGAAGTGAGGCCGGCAAGACCTCACTGACGCAGGCACTAAAAGGCGAGGAGCTTCATTATATAAAAACACAATATACCAATTCCAATGACGATACCATTGACTCTCCGGGGGAGTATGCAGAGTCAAAAAGATTCAGTGTAGGACTTGCATGTTTTTCCTTTGAGGCAGATGTGGTGGCAATTGTGCAGGCTGCAGATGAGCCATTTAATCTGTTTGGTGCAAGCTGCCGCTCTTTTATCCTTCGTCCTCTTATTGGCATTATCACAAAAATTGATTCACCATATGCCAATATCCCTATGGTGAGACAATGGCTGATCAACGCTGGATGTGAACGCATTTTTATGGTGAATAATGTGACCAGAGAGGGAATTGATGAGTTGATGGAATATCTGCAGGAGGATACCCCGAAGCTTACATTGGAACAGGCGAAATTCAAACAGAGCCTTGGTCTGAACGAGTGGGATCCTCTTCCAGAGGGAGTGGCTTATCCGGAAGAAAAAGAGAATATGCTATAAAAAATTCCCATTCAGATTTTCCTGTTATCTGGATGGGAATTTTTATATGGTATGTTGCATATGTAAATTACGGTATTAAAGAAATGTACTGCTTTAACAGACAGAGGGTTAAATCCGGAACCGCCTGGGCAGCCGGAATCCCCACTGACGGTTCACCGATCATATTATATCAGATATTGGTGCAATAATTAGAAAATAGGTTAGCAACCACCAGTTGAACTTAAAATCTATGGTTTCGATATTCCCGGGGACTGCATCCCTTTATTTTGGCAAAAACTTTGGAATAATAATTGGGGTCTGAAAATCCAGCCTTGTCAGCCACCGCGCTGACAGGCTGGTCATCCTGCAAAAACTCCAGGCTGCGCTCGATCCGATATTCCTGCAAAAAGGCAAACAAGGTAGTATTCATATGACGTTTAAAAAGCCGGGTACATTCGCTTTCACACAGGTGGATGTGTCCGGCGATGTCATTTAAGGTGATCTTATTTTGATAATTTTCTTCTATGTAGGACAGAATCTTCTTGATTCGGTCGTATTCCAGAGAGTTTTCCCTGGAAGCCTGGGGTTCGTAGGTAATATGCTCCAGAAGAAGCCGCCACATGGATTGCAGGCAGATGGTAATGTCCAGCTCATAAAAATCCGGTTTCTTTTCATCCAGATCAATAATGCGGAGAAGATATTCGCGAAAAGGCTTGTGCCAGGGCTCACTCTGGTCGATACAGATGGCAGGGAGCATAGAATCCTGAATGACAGGATCTACATATTTGCTGTTGACAGTGCTTTGGAAAAATCCATAAATCAGCCTGGAATCAAAGGTTACAGGAATATAAGCGCAGTCCTTCTGATTTTCCATTGTGCCAGAGTGAAGGGCACCGGAGTTGTTAAATACAATATCTCCTTCTTTTAAGTGGTAAACCATATGGTTGACCTTGTAGCACATAGTGCCTTTTTGCACATAAGTAATCTCTATTTCCGGGTGCCAGTGCCACATAAAGGAACCAGACTCATATTCTGAAAGTTTCTGGTAGCTGACCAGGAATGGAAACTGTTCATTGCCGTGCTGTTTTAATTCTTTTTGAAACTGATTGGTTATGATCTGCATGCCAAACCTCCCGAGAAAAAATTTCATATCCTGTGGACTGTATAGAATTCCATATGTTCAAAAATAGAGAACTACAATAAAACGCATAAATTTACCTGTATTATACATCTGTTAAAGATAAAAACGCAATATATTACTTGTTTTTCGCAAGTTATTTAAGGTAATGCAAAGGAAATGCATGTAAAATGAAATTAACTTGATGAGAGATCCGGATAAGCACAGATGAAGCGGAAAATATGCACTGAGGCAGCTGGAGTACAGAATGTAAAATTATAACAATATTAACAAAAATAGGAGAATGAGACCATGAATTTACCAGAAAAAGCAAACCTTGAGAAAATCTATGGAGAGAACAGTGCCTGCGCAGCTCGTTTCCAGAATCTAGCAGACAACTTTGCCAGAATCTACAAACATGACCATGCAGATTTCTTTACTTCCCCTGGAAGAACAGAAATCATCGGAAACCATGTTGACCACAACGGCGGCAAGGTAATCGCAGGAAGTATCAATCTGGATACCATCGGCGCAGCTGCACCGAATGGAACCAACGTGATCCACATTACAAGTGAAGGCTACAGAGATGAGATCGTAGTTGATCTTGACAAGATCAGCAGAGCCAACTATCCGAAAGGAACCTTTGCCCTGGTTGCCGGTATGATGGAAGGTGCGAAGAAGAATGGCTTTCAGACAGCTGGTTTTGATGCCTATGTAAGCACCAACGTGATCGCAGCAGCAGGAGTAAGTTCCTCTGCATCCTTTGAAATGCTGATCTGCGTAATCATCGATTACTTCTTTAACGACAGCAAGATGACTTACACAGACTATGCAAAGATTGGTCAGTACGCAGAGAACGTATACTGGGATAAAGCTTCCGGAATGATGGATCAGATGGCATGTGCAGTTGGTGGTCCGGTTCTCTTCGACTTTGCAGACAGAAATGATCTGAAATACAGCAAGCTGGACTTCTCCTATGGAAAATTTGGTCACAAACTGGTAATTGTAAACACCGGAAAAGGCCATGCAGATCTCAGCCAAGAATACTCTGAGATTCCAGGTGAGATGAAAGCAGCAGCCAAGGTACTTGGTGCAGAGCTTCTTCATGAGACTACTCTTGAAAATCTGCTTGCACATGTAAACGAGATTCAGGACGACAGAGCAATTCTCCGTTCCATTCACTTCTTTGAAGAGACTTCCCGTGTAGAACGGGCAGCAGAGGCAATTGGTAAGGCAGATTACGAGGAATTTTTGAAGCTGATGGATGAATCCGGAAGATCGTCCTGGGAACTGCTTCAGAACTGCTACTGCATGAAAGACTGCCACGAGCAGAAGATCCCGTTGGTTCTTGCTCTTACCCAGCTGTTCCTGAACAAGATCGGCGGCGGTATCTGCCGAGTACATGGCGGCGGATTTGCCGGTGTTATTGCAGCTGTTGTACCGGAAAATGAGATGGAGAATTATGTAGAATACATTTCCCAGTATGTTGGCAGAGAGAACGTTTATCCAATGGATATCCGCGCAATTGGAGCTGTTCACATTGGATAATGACAATATTCTGAGTTATCTGAACTAAAGGTGACCTTTTTCGCAGCAGCTTTTCGCTATGACAGCCAGTTTAGAACTTTTACAGTCTTTTTGTGTTACCGTATTTGCGTAATATATACATAAAGAATCTGGACATATTTCCTTCTGACGTGCTATATTGATTCTATCACATAATTTTCGGAAATAAAGGAAAATACGAAAGAAGGAGAATCAGATGGAAAGATTGATTTTTCATGTTGATGTGAACAGCGCTTTTCTTTCCTGGGAGGCAGCGAGCAGAGTAAAGGCAGGTGAGCCGGATCTGCGGGAAATTCCGTCTGCAGTGGGCGGTGATCCCAGGACGCGTACCGGAATCATAGTTGCGAAATCCATTCCTGCCAAGAAATACGGAGTACAGACTGGTGAGCCCGTGGCAATGGCCCTTCGAAAATGCCCGAATCTGGTAGTGGTCCCTAGTGATTTTCGCCTTTACACGAAGAATTCCCAAGCATTTAAAGCAATTTGTAAATCGTATGCTCCTGCAATGGAATCCTTTTCTATTGATGAGGTATTTCTGGACATGACCGGAACTTCCCTGATCTACCCGGATCCCATAGCCACAGCTTGTGAGATAAAGGACAAGATTTATCGGGAGCTTGGATTTACAGTAAATGTGGGAATTTCCACCAATAAGCTGCTGGCGAAAATGGCCTCGGACTTCGAGAAGCCAAATAAAGTGCACACCCTTTTCCCGGAAGAAATTCCGGCAAAAATGTGGCCTCTTCCCATCAGAGATCTGTTATTTCTGGGAAAAGCTTCGGAAAAGAAGCTGGTTGATTTCGGAATCCGCACCATTGGGGAACTGGCTCGGGAAAGGGAGTCCACTATTCAGGCACTTCTGGGAGAAAAGACCGGGCATCAGCTCTTCCAGTATGCCAGAGGCATTGACAATTCTCCGGTTTTGGAAGTGCCTGAGGAGAGTAAAGGCTTCAGCGTGGAGAAGACTTTCAATGATGATATTGTATCTATGGAGCAGATCCAGCCTATTTTATTGGAGCAATGCGATGTGGTAGCCACCAGAATGAGGCGGAAAGGAAAGAAGTGTACCTGTATTTCTGTCACCTTCCGCACTCTGGATTTTAAGAATCGTTCCCATCAGATGAAGCTTGGAAGTGCTACGGATGTAACCGATGAAGTCTATGCAAATGCCAGAAAACTGTTCGCAGAGTTCTGGAAAGGGCAGCCATTACGTCTGATCGGTGTGGCACTGACCGGGCTTACTGAGGATGGATTCGAACAGATGTCCCTGTTTGAGGACTGTACGAAAAAGGAACAGCGCCAGAAGCTGGATGCAGCGATGGATGCCATCCGCATGAAATTTGGAAACGACAAGATCACCCGGGCCAGCATTATGAACAGCAATGCAGGAATCGGGCGAAAAGCCAAGGCGCAGATGGAAAACGAAGAAAATGGAAAAGGATTCTAAAAGAAATAGAAAAGAGAACATTGTCATTTCCTTTGCAGGGAAATGCAATGTTCTTTTTTTGCACAGGAAACACGGTTTTGTTCCTTATGTGAAAAAATGTAAAAAACCACTTGACGAAAATACAATTCTAGTGTACTATACAGCTATGACAGTGATACAGAAAGAGAGGTAACCATGGAATATAATTCATCGCTGCCAATTTATCTCCAGGCAGCAAATTCTATAAAGCGGGATATTGTAACAGGCAAGCTGTCTCCTGGTGCGAAGCTTCCATCTGTGCGGGATCTGGCGGTAGAATATACCATTAATCCCAATACAGTCAGCCGCGTATATAAAGAATTGGAGATGGAAGGCGTCTGCTTTACCAGACGCGGGATGGGAACCTTCGTGACAGAAGATCCGGAAAGAGTGCAGCAGCTGAAGGAAGAGATGGCAGGAGCCCTGATCCGGGAATTTCTGGAAGGAATGGAGCAGCTTGGCTTTTCCAGAGCCCAGGCAATCGGACTTCTGGAGAAAGAACAGTCGGAATGACGAGGAGTGTATAAAAATGATCTTAGAGAGCAGAGAAGTAACGAAGAAATACGGCAGTAAGACTGCTGTGAATCAAGTATCTTTACAATTGGAGCCAGGCCTTGTATACGCCATGCTTGGCCCCAATGGAAGCGGCAAGACCACCTGGATGAAAATGGTAGCAGGACTTGTAAAGCCTACCAACGGTGAGATCCTTTATCAGGGAACTCCCATTGGAAAAGAGAGTAAAAAAGAAATTGCTTATATGTCCACGGAGCCTTATTTCTACAACTGGATGACAGTTTCAGATGTGGGAAAATATTATGAGGACTTTTTCGAAGATTTTTCCATGGAGAAATACAGACAGATGATTTCCCGAATGGAGCTTACAGAGGACATGAAAGCGAAGAAGCTGTCCTCTGGTATGATGGCCAAGCTGAAAATTGCAGTTACCATGGCAAGGGAGGCTAGGCTGTACTTGCTTGACGAACCGTTGAACGGCATTGACCTTCTGGCAAGAGACCAGATCATGAAGAGCATTCTGGAAGCCATAGATCCAGATGTGACACTGGTAGTTTCCAGTCATCTCGTAGACGAACTGGAACGTGTAGCAGATGCAGCCATTTTTATGAAAGATGGTATTTTGGCAAATCAGTGCATGGTAGAGGAGCTTCGGATTAATCAACACAAATCCGTAGTGGATCTATACCGTGAAATCTATGGACATGGAGGAGAAGAAGTATGTTAAAGTTGATGAAATATGAGCTTCGGAAAACCGCATTTTCCAAACTGGTTCTGTTGGTGATCACTGCAGTTGCAGAAATTGCTTTTTTAATAGGTGTATTTTGGAAAAAGGATAATATTCTGGCAATGGGAATTATTTTCCTGGTCATGTGTACAATATTTGGTGTTATCTACATTGGTATAGAGAGTGTAAATGTTCTCCATCGTGACCTGAATACCAAACAGAGTTATATGTTATTTCTCACACCAAAGAGCAGCTATCAGATTCTGGGAGCCAAGATCCTGGAAAATGGAATTTCCATTATCATGGCAGGCGCATTTTTTGCAGCGCTGGCAGCCATTGATGTGACAGTTGCAACTCTTTACATTGGCGGTCTGAAAGAGATGATCAATCTGGTGAGTTCCTTTATGGAAGTAAACTGGTCCGTGACTTTTACTCCGGCAGAAGCAGCTTTCTATTTCTTTGGTCTTCTGGCAAGCTGGATCGTCTTCATTGTGAATGCTGACCTGTCCGTGATCTTATCCGCCAGTGTCCTTGCAGGCAAAAAAGGCAGCGGCATCGCCGGCTTCCTTATCTTCCTGGTAATATCTTCTGTTATTGGAAAGCTGCTGGATCTCATTCCGGTTCTGAAAAGTATGGAACTTACTTTTGTCCTGTATATTGCAGCATCATTTGCCATTGCGGCAGTGCTGTATGTAATCAGCGGCTGGATCATGGAAAAGAAGCTGAGCGTATAAAGGAAAACGCAGGATCAGAAATGGTCTATTCCAAAACAGGGTATTACCTGCTTCTCGTTGAGGAGTAAGTAATACCCTGTATTTTTTTACTTAATCAGGCGTTTTTTTGAATTAGTACTGACCACTCTGGCCGCTCTGTCCTGCGGACATGGATCTTTCCTGCGCCTCGATCATCTTTTTCAAAATAGTACCTGAACAACCTTAAAGACATTTTCTGAAAACAGTGTCAGAATTAAGTTAATATCACTAAAAAATAGAGATTTTAAAAGAGACATCTTGTCTCTAATTTGTCTCTTACTGTTTTGAAAACTCATTTTCCTAGCGGCTATTGCGAAAATTCCTCGCAGGGTTGGTCTGGTGCTATTATGAATTTTGTGATATTGGTAAAACTACAATACTATATATGGGCACCTCTTATAAACAATATACAGAGCAAAAACAGAGAACGAACATTCGAATATGATGCATATAATAGTTCCGGAAAAACTTATTTTATATGATTGAAATTAGGATTATCACATCACACAAATGTCACTAAAAAACATATTAAATAGTAGTTATTTCCATATTTTTCTGGTAATACTCAACATTGTATAAGTGAAGGTATATGTTTGAAAAGGAGATGTAAGTGTGGAACGAAAAAGATGGACAACGGATGAAATTGCTGTCTTGCGAGAATATTACCCATATGAGGGGGAGGCTGTTTTTAAAAGGCTTCCAGGCAGAACAAAAAAGAGCTGTAGAATACAGGCCTCGAAATTGGACATAGCTAAAAAGAAAATAGTGGATGAGCCTGTAGAAGTACAACCTATTTTGGGAGAAGAAGCTCTTTATATAAAATTATGGTCTAAAAGCGAAGATGAGATATTGAAGCAATATTATCCATATGAAGGTGGCAATGTATGTAAAAGGCTGCCTGACAGGGATGCTGGGGCGTGTAGAGGACGTGCCAGTAAACTTGGGCTTTCATATTTGGATGGTGACAGGAAATGGTCTGTGCAAGAAGATGAGATTTTAAAAAAGTATTATCCAAGTGAGGGGAGTAGTGTAGCGGAAAGACTATCCGATAGAACGCCTGCAGCTTGCATTAACAGGGCAAGAAGACTGAACATTCAGGTTAAGCAAAAATGGACAAAAGAGGAAGAAGATATCATAAGTAAGTTTTATCCAGCCGAAGGTATAAAAGCATTTGAAAGATTACCTGGGCGTTCGATAGAAGCGTGCTTAAAAAAAGCAAAAAATATGAATGTTGCTTCGGAAAAGCAAACTGGAAGATGGACCGAAAAAGAGATTGAAATTTTAAAGAAATATTATCCATCAAAAGGCTTTGGATATGTGCATGAACTGTTGCCAAATAGATCAGAACAGGCGTGTAGACATAAAGCCTTGCAGCTTGATATCTGTGCGAAACGGGAAGAAATAAGATGGACGAAGAAAGAAAAACAGATATTAAAAAGATATTATCACTGCGAGGGTGGTGATGTGTGCAAAAGATTACCTGGAAGAAGCAGGAACGCTTGCGTTGGAATGGCAAAAAGGTTACAGCTACGATATGATGATAATTTTTACCATGGACCGGAACCGGATAACTGGATTGTGACAGCTATAAAAAATAGTACCGTAAAAACCAGACAATCAATAATCGAATCCGAAATAAAAATTGAATTGCCAGGAAATAGTATTATTACTATAATGGCAACCTGCCGGGACCAGAAAGAGGGCTATGTGAAGATGTATACAAGTGATTTTGATAAAAATGATGGTTCCATCAATGTTGAAAAAATAGCCGGTAAGTTAGGGGTTTCTATTGAAGAAGATAAGGCTTTTATTATATGCCAGGAGAAGGAAGCCGCAAATTATGTGTTGCATCTTTTGGAAATGTGTATGTTCTGTTCGCTGCTTGCTGCATGATGGGACTATTCCGATATGAGTTTATAAGTAATATTAAAAGAGCCGGATCCACAATCGTGAATCTGGCTCTGCTTTTAAGAAAGTTTGGTTACAAGTTCAAGAGTTATTTCAGGCAATATGTCGGTCAGCCTATCTGTTTCATATTCCAACCTGCTTTTTAATTCGGGATTATTCATCCGTACCCTGGATTGAAGCAGATATTCCATTAATTTGTTCGGCGGCGTCTGCTGCCCGCATGAATAATCTGATAAAAGAAGATTCATAACTTTTTCTTCTGCAAGGTCCGCAGCACGTTCGGCAGGAGAGCGAAAAGTGAATGATTCCGGATTGATAACGATATCATCATAATTAATCAGTGTTGCAGTTAGCGGGATGTCTTTCTGGTATTTTGCTTCAAGAGAATCCCAAAACTGTTTTTTGGCACTTTTATTATTTTTGAGATCATCTTCCGTGATGATGTATGGGATAAGTCCGGAAATCGTGGCAAGCTTCTTCGAATATATGTCATTTGGACACAGAAGTTTGATATATATAGCTGGTTTATTATCTAATCGGCCAATTAGAATCTGAGAACCTATATATAAATTAAATTCTGTACACTGCATACTCCGTTCGGCATAGAGAACTCTCCGCTTCACTTCATTAGCAGCCATATCTAATATGGATATATCCTCAGGCCGCTTTATTTGGTTAAGAGCTATTTCATCAACGATTCTTTCCGTTTGCCACTGTACAAGCCCTTCGTATGCCAGGGAAGCCCTTTCTTCGATAACACGCTGCATTTCAAATAGTAGCATTTCCAGATCCGAAATACAATTCACATCGGGAACTAAAAAGCCTTTTAGTATGATCATATTAATCGTCCTTTCTGTTGATTTACCTGATTAATATGTCATATAGAAGAAAAAGAATCCGATGGGGCATTGGCTTTTATTTGACCACAGTTAATTTGTCTCTTACCTGTTCTCGGTAGAATGCTTTTAACTTTTCCTGCTTTACGGTTGAAAGCCCTAATTTTATTAGCTCAACGGTTGCTTCTGAAAGATACTGATAATGTTGATCCTTTTGGAAAGTCTCAATATCTGCTAACACATCATAGGAAACAGAAATGTTATATCTTTTTTTATTTACTACTGCCATACTGATCTCCTCCTTTGAACTTATTATACACTGGTGAACCACCGGTGTAAAGCACCAGATTAATTATTTTAAAATCTTTTTTTACTTGGATTTACTGGAAAAGTATTGACACTGAACCATTACACCACTATAATAAAATACACAGGTGGTTCACCAAAAAATATTAAAGGTGGTTCACCTAAAATGCCTAAAATACAATGAAAAATCAATGTGGTGGTTCACTAACGACAAAATTAGCAGTGAAGAAACACCATGGAAGGACTAAAAAATGAACAATGAAGGAAAAAGAGTTACGGTTTCAGTTACCAGTGAAATGATGGCAGAACTGGACAGAGAAAAACGGGAACGCTATTATTCACAGTCTCAAAGTGCTATGGTACGTGACCTGATTGAACGTGGAATGAAATTCCGAAAACGAGAAAATAAAGAAAAATTTAATTGAAAATAACAGGGATTCAACATATATAAGGAAGAGAGAAAAAAGGAGGACGCTTTATGAAGGATATTAGTTTGTATACAGTGATGGTTTCTCTGAAATTAAAGGAAAAAAGAGAATTACAGAATTGGGCGAAAAAGACATTGTCTCAGAAATACAGCGACAATGCAGTAAAGGTGTTCCAGAAATACCTCCGGGGAGAAGCAGGAGCTGAGGAAGATCTGCTCCGAATGTCTGGAATTGAAACTGTATTAAGGCAGATATATAAAGACGAGGCAGGTTCTGTATTCAAAAAATATCTTCAGGGTGGTGACGAGGTTGTAGAAAGTCTGCTGCAGATGGCAGATAATGGAGAAGTCCAAATCACCAGGGAATTAGTGGATTCCCTGAATAAGGCCATGAGAGAAGAAAAGGTTCCGATGCCGGCAGAGTGTATGATGGAACTGTATCATTCAGAAGACGAATTTCTTGTAAAAATGTCAAAAGAATATGCGGTTATCAATTACGGGGATTATGTATATGAGTGTATCCATAAGTATTACTCAACATATGCTACATATCACCTTACAGAATTGTATCAGTGTGGTGTTATTGGTATCCTTAAGGCAATGGAGAGATATGATCCTGCATCACACGCCTTTATCACATACGCAAAGCCGTACATTCAACATGAACTGTCTAACCTGGTGAATTTCTATAATAACGGAATCAGCGTACATTATAATGCGATTCAGAAAAAGATCAAGACTGCTGTAGACCAATTAAATGAGGAAGGTTATGCGGTTACGGCCCAGAAAATTTCTCTTTTAACCGATATTAAACCGGAAATTGTTAGAAGAGAGCTTAATTATATGCAGAGAACGAATTTCCAGTACCTGGATGATCCAGACACCAATATTGATGTTCCATGTCCATATAATAGTACGCCTAGTGCTATTGCGGAAATGAATGAGAAGAACAGGAGCCTGTATGCCAGTCTGCTTAATCTGGACGAAATGACACGTACAGTCATTGTTTTAAGCACTGATGGCTATACATATGAACAGATTTCTAAAAATATGGATATTTCTGTAGGAAAAGTAAAAACAGCATTGACAAATGGCATCAGACAGCTTAGAAAAGATAAAAATCTGAAAAAGGCTTATTCGGATATGATGAGCGAAGCAGAAAGTGAAATGATGCAGTATGAAACACCAATCACGGAGACTGAGAAAAGTGCGAAAGCGCAGTGCATTTCCTGCCTTAGCAGTATGAATAGTATGGCGGGAATGGCACCTGGCGAAACATTTGAATTTTCCGGTACTTTCTCAATATTTGAATAAACGTAGCAAAAAGGCTGCTGCTTAACGGTTATAAAATCGTTAAACGGTAGCCTTTTTGAATTCCTGAAAGAATATCATCTTTTTTCAGCAGAAAAAACAGTGTCATTTCTGATATTTTGACAATCCATTAATGCAGACCTATATGCGTTCCGAATGGAAAGCCTTTCTTTTTGAGCAATGCTGGAAGAAAGTTCCTGTATCAGTTCCTGTGGTATACCTGCACTGCGCAGTTTTTGATAAATGCTGTTTATCTGTTTTGCAGCGCTGTCTGACTCCTGCCTAAGTACTTCCTTTTCAACCAGCTTTAAGCGCTGATCGAGAAATGCGTTTAATAATTTATCGTTTAATTGGTTATTGTTTTCTTCGGAATTTCCTTCAATGAATTTTACTGTTTCAGAAGCTGTTGCAGGATGAATCTTTTTACTCCCACAATCAGGGCAATAATCTATATTGAGAATGTTATCATAAATATAATGACATTTTTCACAAGTGAATAGCATAGCTTTCCTCCAGACCAAGTACATTTTGAAGGGGCTGTCTATTGAATGCACAAATACTAGACAGCCCTTTTGAATCAATTGCTTTTTTTGATTTTTGAGATCTCAGTTTCAATCTGTTTAAGCGAAAAGTGCTTTTTTATACTTGCATCTGTGTGTTTTTCCCATGTTTCAGGAACAGAGATGCATAACAAATTTGATAGTTCCAGGGTGCTTTTTGCAATATCTTTTAAGTTCATAGATCTTGTGCCGGTAAAATTAACGGCGTCTCCTTTACTCATAAGTTTTGAATAATATTATTCAGTTGGTATTTCTTTGCCTTTTGTACCTTTTTTTGAAGCAGGAATAATAACAGATTTGTGGTCAATAGCTGAATCTTCTGGAATATCTTCTAAAACAATTTTATCTGGCATATTCTGTTCGCAAAATTCTTTAAAGGATAATAAAACAGCATAGTCTGTTAAATCGTTACGATAGCGAAAATATTCTGCCTGCTGCCAACGGGTTAAATCGGCTTCTTTTATAAAGACAAGTTTTCCAGTGTATTCGTCTATTGTGACATAGTCATAGCCATCCTGCTTTTTGCAGCTGCACATGAATGATAAATTAAGTGCCATTGAAACATCTCCTTTTAGTTATATCATTGGTGTGTGAGTAGTATATGTTTGTTCGCTCCGGCTCACATATTCGAGAAATGAAATATGTTATTTCTGAAAAATAAAACATTTCATAGTATAAGTTCTTATAAAGTATTACCGTGAACATAAATTATAAGTATTATACATAAAATATGTAAGTTTCGCAAAAAAACAGCAAAACGGCTTTAGAACATGAAAAAGAATAATATATGTCCCCGGGATTACTAAAACTTATTTTACCATATTTTCTTTCCCATGTCTTGTGGAATATTCCAATGCCTGTTATTAGGTTTCATATATAATATGTACGATGGGATCCCAAAATGAACCACTTTTATACAAGAAAACGTTTACGTACAGGAAAATTCTGTTTAAATTGGATGACATATTAAGAATGAAATTATCATTTAGAAAAAGGGAGGAAAACTAAATGGCATATAAACCTTAGAATTATTTTACAAAATACCAATTTCAGGGAAATGATTTCTAAAATCTCTGAGGAAGGAACGACATGATTATTGGAACCTATATAAGAAGATTATATTTCAATGCAGAAACCGGCCAGACAGCATTTTTATTTCGTACTGATACCAATAAATGTATGAAAGTTGTTGGAAAATACTGTTTGCAGCAGGAAGGATTCCCATTGGCTATTGACGGAACTTTTAAAAATACAGAATATGGTCCTGAATTTCACATATCAACTATTGATGTTGCGATTGTGGATACTGCGAGAACTGTAGAATTTTTGATGAAGGTCGAACCGGAGCTTTCGGAAGCGGATGCAAAAGCAATCTGCAGCTATTCCTGTTGTAAAGTATTCATGCTGGCCTATGATCCAGATGAACGGTTTTATCAGGTAACATCTGTTAATGAAGACCATGCCAGGCGGCTAATGGTTAAATTACGGGCACTTTATAACGAACTGTCATTGTTCTATTTTTTACTAAGCTATAATGGCACTTATGAGCAATGTAAAAAAATTCTTGCCAGGTACCCTGAAAATACAGTGGAGGTTTTTATGGAAAATCCTTATCTGGTTTCTAAAAATGCAGCAATTCCCCTTAAACTTGCAGACCAGATTGCTTTGACAACAGGTACCGGAGAATATTCGGTACAGCGAATAGAAGCAATTTTGGAGTGGTGTATTTCTCGGGAATCAGCCGCTGGAAATACATTTACGGATATTGCAAAATTATACCAGGCAGTAACACGGGCGTTTGGCGAGATTCCCAAATCAGTTATCACGGAAGTTTTAAAGAAAACAAATGCTATATGCTGTGACAGGGCATTTCCAAATGATTACTACGAACCGTATTTATTGGAAGATGAAACTCTTGCAGCAGAGAATTTTGCAAGACTCATGAAAACAAGAAAAAATCTCAGTTTCCATCCGGAATTTATTGAGCAGATTGAAAAGGAGAGAGGGTTCGCATTTGGAAACCAACAACGTCAGGCGTTCCAGCTTTTAAGAACCACTGGTTTTAAATTATTGACAGGCGATCCGGGAACCGGAAAAACTACAACTGTTAATGGACTTTTAAGGTATATGGAAATGATATGGGTTGAGGAATTTGGTGAACTGCCTAAATTTGCGCTTTGTGCGCCGGCAGGACGGGCCGCCCAGAGAATGAAGGAGACCACAGCAAGAAATGCAATGACAATCCATAAAACCATTGAATATCAGCCAAATGATGACGGAGAATATTTCAAATCGGAGAAAGATCCTATTGACGCAGATATCATTGTGGTTGATGAAGTTTCAATGCTTGGAATATCGACATTCCGAAAACTGATCGGGGCGATCAAAAATGGAAGCCTGATTCTGCTTGTTGGAGATGTCAACCAGCTTCAAAGTGTGGAGGCAGGAAATGTACTTCAGGATATCATCGACTCTGGCCTTGTAGATCGGTGTCACTTATCAGAGGTATTCCGCCAGGCAGAGGAATCTCTAATCAACAGGAACGCAAAGAAGATAATTTCTGGGGAAACAAATCTGGATGTTGGAAATGACTTCAAAATTCAGAAATGCAGTCCGGAAAATATCCAAAAAGCTCTAAAAAATAATGTATGTGATTTACTCAGGCATTATGATGCCTCCAGGATACAAGTGCTTTCCCCGGTAAGAAAGGGAAGTTGCGGAGTAAAAGATGGAAATACAACCATCCAGAATATATTTAATCCTGGGAAAGGCGGGATCTGGTTTGGATACCGGAATTATAAATTGAAGGACCGTGTGATGATGATGTCAAATAATTATGCTCTCTCATATTTTAATGGAGATGTTGGTTACATAACTGAAATACGGGATAATTATATGGAAATCCAGATTGGAGAGGAAAAAATAAAGCTTCCAACAGAGAAATATGGCGATATGGATCTGGCATATGATTCTACAGTCCATAAAAGTCAAGGAAGCGAGTATGACTATCTTATTATTGTACTGCAACAGGAAGCTATGGGAATGCTGGATCAGAACCTGTTGTATACTGCGGTTACCAGGGGAAAGAAGGAAGTGAGGATCTTATATGAAAATGATACTTTACAAAAGGCCATTACAACTGGTCGGACAGTAAAAAGAAACAGCCATTTGGTTCAACGCATTTATAAAGAACTTGGAATTTAAAAAGGATCCGTATGGATCCTTTTTTCATGCGGTTTTTGCCGCAAAGTGGTACATCATGTAGAGAAATTTGGGTTAGATTGCAAGATAAAGATTATCAGCATTTCGTTCAATATGGATTGATTTTGCATATTTTGACAGATATACTTCCAGTTCTTTATCTGAAATATCAATTCTGGCATTCTTGGCAGCGGACGCAAACAGTTTATGTAGCTGGATTGTGGTTTTGGTGCTGAGAAAATCGTTGATCTCCAGCTTTAGCGCAGCTTCATACAGTGGCTCTAAGCTTCCGGAATAAAAGTCATCCATATAACAGTAAGCTGTTTCAATATCATCCATAGCATCAAGTACCTGGTCGGACACATTGTCTTTCTCGACAGCAACCTGAAAATTGCAGAGTGGTAAAGAATTGATCAGGCCGAAAAAGTCCGAATCTGAAGATACCAGAATAAAATCTTTGATTTTATCTTCATAATATGCTTTGCAAGCGCCAGTGGAGAGCTGAATATCGACAAGCGATTTGTTTTCGACCACACGTTCAATCAAATTATGCTCGATTTTTATTTCTGTAAATCGGTGCAGCAACTTCCAGGCATTGGTTGTGTGGATATCGTCATATAGACAGATTTTTCTGATTTTACTGAAGCCATCCTTGAATTTTTCCTTTATGCCAAGAAGCATACAATAGAGCTTGTAGACATTTGTGTTTTCACAGTCTACCAGAATGTAAATATCACCTGCTGCCTCAAAAAAGCGTTCAAATCCAACTGAAAAATTAGCAGATCTGTTTATTACCTTAGAGGAATCATTAAAGCTTTTTCCATGTGCAGCATAAATACAGTCGGTAAATGCCTTATCATTTGTTAAGGCTATACTGGCAGTTTTGGTAGAAAGGTTAATATAGATGTGGTACGGATATAGGTTACGTTTTGATGCAAAGCTTTTTACAACGGCAAAACCGTCTTTAGGCCGGCTGCATTTCATTGCAAATAGTTCTTTTACATATTCATGGTTGACCCAGATGGGATAAACTTTGGGGATTACCTTACCAGTGTAATTGGTAATTTCCTTGGTGATGTAGTAAATGTAATCCTCCGCTTTTGTGTTTACCTTTACGATTTCAACACCGTGGGAGCGCAAAAAGCGAAAATCCTTTTGGGAAAAATAATCTGGCAGAGAATCCAGGTTCTTTAAATCATAAATGATTTTCTGTGAAATCTCTTTGTAATTATTAAGCAAAGCAGTTCGGAACTTGCTCATAATCCGCAGGATCTTTGCTTCAGGGATATTCTCCATTTCTTCAAAAATTTCATCCTTATAATTCATAAAATAGTCTTCACGGTCTACTCCAAGTAAGTAAGCTGTTTTGGAAACAAGATTATACATTCCGGATTCGTTATAATTGTCCATGTTTTTCTCCTCTTTTTTATATAAAGTTTCTGTCCATGTTTTTATAAGTGTGTATCTACCCTGTTTTATTAATGTTTATTTTTCTATGATGTATCCATAATTTTCCTCCTTAGTCCTAAAATATAATTTCATCTATAATATGTTTTTTTATAAAGGAAGACTCAGAGAATAAAAAATAGCATTGGTAGCGTTAAAATACCAAAAAATCGAAAAATGTTGATTTTTCCACACAAACTCCATATAAACTCCACATAGGCGTGTTATGATATAAAAAATAAAGGGGGATTGGCGTGATGAAATATGTAAAAAACAGGATAAGTGTGAAAATTTTTTTACTTAATTTGGGGATTTTAATGGTGATAGTAGGATGTACTTATGGATTTATTTCTATATTCATGCTACACAGTTATTCTGCTTCTTTGAATGGGAGACTGGAGGAAAAGGCTGAAGTATTGGTGGAGTCTTTGAAAAATTATACGTTGGAAGATGCTAGGATACCGATACAGAAATTCAGCAATGAAAATCAGACAGACGTGATTCTTTTAGATGGGAAAGGAACAGTTATACAGGGATGGAACAATTATGGAGAAAATGTTTCATTAGAAGGAACGGAAGAATTGGCGGAAAAACAAATAACGGGGGGGCATTATCCTGTTTTATTTAAAAATAGTGGAAAATTATACACTTTACTTGTGTTTGACTCTGTTGAACCAGTAAATCAGCTGGCAGAGACAATGAATAAAATTATTCCTGGTCTTATTCTACTTAGTTTTATTGTTTCCGTAATTGTAGCTTTTATTTATTCCAAGTATCTTTCAAAAGCGGTGATAGATTTAAGTGCGGCATCTGAAAAAATGGCAAATCTTGATTTCTCTGTACATACAGCTATAAAAAGAACAGATGAGATTGGGGTTATATCAGAAAACCTTAACGTTATGTCCAGAAATTTAGATCGGGCATTAAAAAAACTTCAGGATGCTAATTCCAAGTTAAAAAGTGAGCAAGAACAGGAAAGAGACTCGGAACGGCGCAGAATGGAATTTTTAGCAGCGGCATCCCATGAACTGCGAACTCCAATTGCTATTTTGAAAGAGCAAATCGAAGGAATGGAATCGAATATAGGAGTATATAAGGACAGAGATTTATATCTAGCCAAAGCAAAGATTATGATTGAAAAGCTTCAGAAAGAGGTTCAGAAAATCTTGATGATTTCTAAAATGGAATCTGAAGATTTAGTGGCAAAGAAAAAGGAAACAAATTTGGCCGAAATAATACGGATTCAGGTGGCAGAGTTATACAATGTTGTAGAAGAAAAAAACATGGAACTTATTATTTCTCTGCCGACAATATGCAAATGTATGGTGGATTCGGAACTTATGGAAACAGCAATTCGAAATCTTTTAGAGAATGCCATTCATTATTCTCCGGAAGGCGAGAAAATTAAGGTGGAATTGTGTGAGAGCGAGCAGGAAAAAGAAATTAGTTTTAAAATTGAAAATACGGGTGTGCATATTCCTGAACAGGATCTTGTGCATATTTATGATGCTTTCTATCGTGTGGAATCTTCCGGAAAAAGCGCAGGAAGTGGCCTGGGACTTTACATTGTGCGTGGAATTTTGGAGCAGCATGGCTGCAAGTATGAAATAAAGAATACCCATAATGGCGTTCTCTTTCAATTCCAAATAGCGAATGGCACAGTGTCTTGAACTTATAAATTTTCAACAATAACAAGAAAATGATTAAATGAAAAATATGATTGTACATAATTGACAAAAATGTAAATAACTGTTATAGTAAAACCAATCAGATAACATAACCAAGTGCGGTCAGGTCGTAGATAACCTGTTTGAGAAAATCCCAGTGAAAATCTGGAACTATTTTTATAACCGTGAAAAACTATTGAATAGTTTTAAGTCGGACAGTTTAACGTACCTTATAGGTCAGAGACTCCTGTGAACAAGGAGTCTCTGCTTTTGTTATCTATAGACCATTTTATGGTTAGTATTAGGAAGGAGGGGCCAAAGGCAAGAGGTAACAAAAAGTAATGAAAAAGAAAACAAGTGAAAAGACACAAAAGTGTCTTAAGAGAGGAGAAAAAAGTATGATGAACAAAATGTTTAAAAAAATTTCCGCAGTAGCACTCGCAGCAGCAATGACACTTGGTTCAAGTGTAGCAGCACAGGCAGCAACAATGAATGTTTATATGAGAGAGTGGCATCAGAATAGTCTTACTGACACATATGAAGGAACACCGGTGTATACATTTGGAACAGAGCCAGTACTTGTACTGGATGATATTGAAAAAGGAATGACTTATAAACAGGCATTACAAACCGCTTTAACTGATCCTGAGTATCGTGGAAAAGTGAATTTCGGATGGGTAGATGGTAATGAGCAGTATTTACAGTCTATTACTTTAGGAAGTGGTGATAATCAGAAAACTTGGTTAAACGATGGTGAAAACACTGAAGCAGAATACGAAAATGGTAAAATGGTAGGTGCAATCTGGGTAGGAAAATCTTGGATGTGGTATACCGGGGATAAAATTGGAATGACAAATACACGTTCTTATCCAGAAACAACATTGGGTAATACCCTTGTTCCAGTAGTAAAAGAAAACAGTGATGATGAAGTTTTCTCCATTGTTTTAAGCTACGATAAAACACAGTTCGGATGGGGAACAAAAGAAAACGCTACAGGTACAAACTAATGAAAAAAAGATACTACTTAGTATCTGTACTTTCGTTTGCTCTCTTAGCTTCTGCGCCGCTTAATGTGAGCGCAGAAGCTCTAAATGATTCGTTTTATAGTGAAATGCAATTCGATGAAGGTACAGAATCAACAAATTTTGAAGAGGAAGATGCTACCGAAACGTTTACATCTGATGCTACTGAAGAGATTGATTTATTTTCATCAGAAGCGGATGAATACTCTACCGAAAATGACAATTCAACAAGTGATGGTTGGACTGCATTGGAAAGTGAATCTAAAATTTCCTACAAATATGACAGTGCTACACAAACACTTTATTTTAAAGCTTCCGAGCCAGCTGCGTTGCCAAATAACGAACAGTCTGGAAAAACAAGTGAATGGTGGAATGATGAAATTGCGAATGCTAGAAGGATTGAAATTGGTGAAAATATCACTAAAATTGGTGAAATGAATTTTTATAATAATACCAGTTCAAATCCCAATATAATTGCGTATCCTTACTTGGAAGAGGTAAAATTATCACCATCTGTAAAGGAAATTGGAAGAAATGCATTTTTCGGTGTTTCGACATTAAGGTCTATTAATCTTGAATCTGTAGAGGTTTTTGGAAATGCTGCATTAGCTCATACCAATATAGAGAGCGTTTCATTAGAGAAGGATACAATTTCAATTGCTACAAATGCTTTTATTAAATGCGGAGCTTTAAAAGAAGTAAAAATTAAAGGAACTGCAACTATAGGAGAATCAGCTTTTGAAAATTGTGTACAGTTACATTCTTTTCAATGTGATTCTATTATTTCAAAAATAGAATTCAATGCTTTTTCTGGTTGTAATTCTTTGTCAATATTTAACGCATCTGGCGTAACAGAAATAGCGGGGTGTGCTTTTATTGACTGTACATTGTTGAAGGAGTTTGATTTTTCTGGTACAGAAAGAATAAGCGGTGGAATGGCTTTTTCAAACACAGCTATTACCCAAGCAAATTTTGCAGCAGTGACTAAATTTGCCAAAAATGCACTTTATGGTTGCCCTCTAAATCAAATTTGTTATTATGGTAGTGAAGCTAACTGGAAGACAGTAGCCTCAAAAGCAAAATATCCTACTGAAGCTGTAATCCATTATAAAGAGGATACAGTAGAAGCAAAAGCGGCAACTTGTACGGAAACAGGATGGAAAGAAACTGGCGTTTGTGCTGTGTGTGGTCAGCATTATTCTGACAAGAATAATGAGGATAATATCATTCCCGCATTAGGTCACAGATTTTCTGATGAGTATACGGTAGATAAACCAGCAACTTGTACAGAAGACGGCGAGAAGAGCAAACACTGCGAAAATCCTGGCTGCGAAGAAAAAGATGATGTTCAGAAAATTGACGCTCTCGGACATGATTATGTTGAAACAACAGTAGCAGCTACCTGTACAGAAAAAGGAATCCTCACAAAGACCTGTAGCAGATGTAACGATGTTGTTACAGAAGAGCTTCAGGCACTTGGTCATGATTTCGCCAAAGACTATACCGTAGATAAGAAAGCCACTTGTACAACAGATGGACAGCAGAGCAAGCATTGTTCCAGATGTGATGCAAAAGAGGATATCCAGAAAATTGCAGCACTTGGACATGACTTTACATCTAAAGTTACCAGGGAAGCTACCTGCACGGTAGATGGCGTGATTACCAAAACCTGCAGCCGGTGTGATGTGACTGAAACAGAAGCAATTAAAGCGACTGGACATAAGTTTGGTGACTGGAAAGTAACAGCGGAAGCAACTGTACTTGCACCAGAGCAGCAGGAAAGAACCTGTGAAATCTGTGGAGAAAAAGAGACAAAGACAGCAGGTACGGCGTTAAAAGCAACTGCTACTGTGAACGCCTCCACAGTAAGACTGAAAGTAAAACAGTCTACTTCCGGTCTGAAGATTACTGGTCTTGCGAAAGGTGATTCCGTAAAAGCATGGAAGTCGACCAACACTAAGATTTTTACCGTAAGTGGAAATGCAAATGGAACCTGTAAGCTTACCGCTAAGAAGGCTGGTACAGCGAAACTTCAGATTACTCTTGCCAGTGGACTGAAAAAAACGGTTACTGTAAAAGTCCAGAAAACAGTAGTAAAAACTACGAAGCTTACTGTGGCTAATACGAAGGTAACGGTTCAGAAGGGCAAAAAAGTGGCCCTGAAGCCGGTGGTGAAACCATTCACTTCCAAGCAGAAAGTTACTTATACAAGTTCCAATAAGAAGGTTGCAACAGTTTCCTCTAAGGGTGTTGTAACAGGAAAGAAAAAAGGAACAGCGAAAATTACCGTAAAATCCGGAAGTAAATCCGTAAAGGTAACCGTAAAGGTAAAATAAGCACCAATAATGGAGGCTCTTCTTCCGTAAGGAAGAGGGGCCTTTTTTTAAGGGAAGGAGCCTGGAATAAATGAAAAAAATAGGACTATGGAAAAAATTAGCCAGTTGGCTGCTTGTTTTTCTGTTAGTGCTGCAAATTCCAGTAGATGTATTTGCAGAGGAATGGATCAGCGGGACCGATATTTCTGTAGATAGCGATTTTGCAGAAGAAGACGCTGGTTATGTTGAAGAGGAAGAAAACACCGATTTTATCGATGATGAGAAAATAGAAGTACCGGAAAGTGATGGTTTTACCGATTCGGAAAACCTGTCAGAAGAAGAGACGGCTCTTTTTAGCGACGGAACCGATCCAGAAGAATCTAACGAAGAAGCCCAGGAAATACAGGTTACGGTAAGCGTCAGCAAAGATGGAAAGTTCCTGAATGATAAAGACGGTAATCCGATGGCTGGGCGGTCCATTACGCTTACCGGCAAAAGTACATATAATATGGACGATGCCCTAAAGCTGGCTCATGATCTTTATTATCCAGGAGGTTCAGCAGCTGGATATGATTATCATGAAGACGAAGAGGGAATTTTTGACGGCATAATATATAAATTGTGGGGATATGACAAGAATGCTGTTCCTAATATTAAGTCTGTTTTGAATCATGATAACCGGAATTATGGTTCCGCTCTCAGTCGTACTGTGAAAAATGGAGATGAACTACATTTTTTCATACAAGCCCAAAAGGGAAAAGATAAATTTGCTTTTTTCACGGAAACAGAAGGAACATATACACAGGGACAAACGGTAGTATTAAAATTAAGACAACGTAATGATTTCGATGGAAATTATTCCTTTTCAAATTGTGCCGGAGCCAGTATTTATATTAATGGAATTAAACAGGACGGATTATTCACGGATTTAGAAGGAAATGTAACATTACCGGAATTAGAAGCTGGTAATAGTTATTTTATCACTGCTGAAAAAATGACTACCACATCTGAGGGGTTAGAGGTAACCAATATTTCAGCTGCGTATACAACAGTTACAGTTATTCCCGCCAGTGAACAGCCTGGAAATTATATCAGTAAGATACATTTACGTGTAGAAAAAGGAGAAACAACAAAAGAATTTGATACTTCCGTGCTAGATGGGAAAGAAACTGTATGGATTCCCTCAGAACTTAGTGCCGGGAAATTTTATGCCAATGTCACGCTTACGGATAATATTCCAGAAGGGACAGTGGTATATGCGGTTTACCCCGATCCACTAGATGGAAGCATTTATCGGGTAAGGTTGACAGATGGAAAAGATACATTTTTAAAAAATACAACGGTTTTTCAGTGTACAAATGTGACTTCTTCCATAAGGTTTGAAGTACGAAAAAATGGAAATGTCTTACAATCTGTTAAAGTTCCGATATATTACAGGGCTCATCTGACAAATGCAGAAATGAAGGACTCTTGGGGACATGAGATAGAAACTGGTTTGCAGGACACTCTGGAAGATCAGGAACTTGAAATAAAAATACCCCAAAATGCAAAATATTTTGATTTGAATGTAGGAACACATTATGGCAGTATAAGCGAGTTGTTTTACAATAATGATACTGTTTCGGCAAGTGTTACCGGGGCAGAAGTTGAATCTATACCAACCGGACTTCGTTTTATTCCAAATTGGGAAGTTTATGATAAATGCGAAATCTCGATTCTTTTAATACAAAGTGAGAAATATCATACTTCTAAGGATACAAAATATACCATAATTATAACACCAGGAGATATTGATTATACTCCAGAAGTAACTACAGATATCTCAGGCAAATATGGGGCTATTTATCAAAATGCGGAATCCCCCGTCTTATCGGCCAATGTAAATGTTTTACGTCCGGAAGAAGGTAATTTAAACTACCAGTGGTATTACTTTGTTATACCGCAGGGGCTCTATACTCCATCCCAGGTGAATTTTGAACAGTATGTAAAAATAGATGGTGCAGAAGATGTTTCATATAAAATTCCTACAGATTGTATATTGGGTACAAGATATTATTGCTGTGTTGTCGGTTACAATATAGATGGAAAAATATATTCTGCTAAAAGTGATTTTACCAAAATCACAGTAGTATCAAACGAATTGGAAAAACCGGAAATTAAAGATCAGCCACAGCCTATTTCCTGGACAAAAGGAAAACCTTCGACAGAAAAACTTGAAGTCAGTCTTAAGAAGGTTACTGGGCAGGGTGTTGCCCATTATCAATGGTATGAAAATACGGAGAACAGTAATGAGAATGGACAGGCTATTGTAAATGAAACAAAAAGTTCTTATACACCTCCGGTTTCAGAAATTGGAACGACCTATTATTATTGCCAGGTTTGGTATGAACGTACTGATGTTTCATATGAACAGGGCAACGGAAGGAACGTAAACGTCTTAACAAGTGAAAAAATAGTTTCAGATCCGGTGTCGGTTATTGTTACAGAAGAGCCATTGCCCTGGGAAGGAAACGGAACAGAAGAGTCTCCATACCTTATAAGAAATGATTCTGATTTAGAAACACTGCGTGATAAGGTAAATAAGGACGGATTTACATTTTCAGATGCGTACTTCAAACTGGATGCGGATATTACTCTTCCGGATGGTTGGAAACCGATTGGTGCAACAAAAAACGGCAGAGTAGATTTGGAAAAAGGTGAGAATCTAAATGCTTTTAGCGGTATCCTGGATGGCGCTGGTCATACCGTCACGGTCCCAGAAGGCGGGCTGCCACTGTTTGGCTATGTCAGAAATACCAGGATCCGAAATTTAAGCATCTATGGAAAGAAGATTGCCGGTTATGGCCTGGTCAATAACTTTGAAGGAGTTGGCCTTTATGGAAGTGCTGTTGAGATTGACAATGTAACTTTAAAAAGCGGCTCCAGCACCTTAAAGTCTGGCCTTATTGGCGCAAATAAGACTATGAGCCTTTACGCCGGATGTTCTGCAGCGTTTGTAGCAACCATTACCAACTGTACCATTGAAAAGGGAGTAGTCATTGGCTATGACAGGGAACAGAGCCAGATCGGGGCCATAGCGGGGCGTATGCAGGGTACCGTTAAGAACTGTGTCAGCTATGCAGATGTTTATGGAATTGATTATGTTGGCGGAATCATTGGAACCCGTGACAATGCCATGGGAACCTGTGAGGTTATCGGATCCGAATTTTATGGTACGGTGAATGCTTCCGGGCAGCAGGCCGGGGGGATCGTTGGCGGCGGCTATGACCATTCCTCCGCTCCAAACGGAACAAAGGTAACGGTAAATAACTGTGTCTCTAAAGGAACGGTTACCGGTGCTGACAAGGTTGGCGGTATTTTAGGTGCAGATACATACGTGGCACAGGCCTGGGATAACTGTCTGTATTCCTTTAAGAATAACTCCTTTACTGGAAAGGTGCAGGCCACCGGAGAGAATGCTGCTTATATTGGAGGAATCATTGGATTCTATGGTAGCCTGAACCGGATCGATGCGGTTACAAATAACTATTATGCAAAGGACTGTGGGGCTGCGGGTGGAATTGGATTCGTAAGATACATTGATACCAGCTGTGCTTCCCATGAAACAGCAAGTGGATCCACCTATTTTAATACAGAAAGTGACACTTCCGGTTGCCCGGATGTAACCGGCTGCGGCTGGAAAACTGGATATAACCGTACAGATGATCCCCTCGGGGCAGATATGGAAAAGCTGTTTTCCACAGAAGGGCTGCGGGTCACGGTAGATTCCCTGGAACTTACCGGAGATTATCGGACGGAGTTTGATCTTGGGGAAGACCTTGATTTTTCCGGAATGCGTGTAAAAGCCCTCTACAGTGATGGCAGCGGACAGGAAATTCCATGGACGGATCTCACCGTTGAAGGTTATAACAAAAACCAGCGTGGGGAACAGAACCTAAAGCTTTCTTACAAAGAAGCGTATGTCCTGCTGACCGTAACCGTCCTGAAGAAAGATGCCGGGACTATTACAGTAAGCTTTACGCTCCTTGGTGATAAGGTGCATGGCACTGGGACAGACAGTGGCTGCCATACGCTTCATTCCGGCAACCTGGAAACCTGGATCCAAAAAACAGATTATAAGGTAGATGGGAATGCGAACGTTCTGGAATTATTGAAGAAAGCCCTGTCCGATAACCAGATGACTTATTCCTCTGCAAAGGAAGACAACTATATTTCCGGAATTACTAGGGAAGGGGAAAGACTGGCTGAATTTACAAATGGACAGTACAGTGGATGGATGTATACCTTGAATGGGATCCATTCTGACCTTGGGGTAAAAGAACAGTATCTGCTGGATGGAGACGAAATCGTGTTCCATTATACGGATGATTACCGGGAGGAACACGACCATGTATGGTCAGAGGAGTGGTCCTTTGATGGGGATGCCCATTGGCGTGAGTGTAAGGGTATGTACGGTACCTGTGACATTACGGACAATACCAGGAAATCCAGTTACCAGAAGCATTCTTTTACAGCGACAAAGGAAGAAAAAAAGGCGACCTGTGCAGAAGAGGGACGGATGGTATATATCTGTGTGACCTGTGGATACACGAAAACGGAGGCAATACCAAAGACTGGCCATCATTCTTATGATGGTGGAAAGGTAGTACAGGCTGCAACCTATCTGGAAACAGGAAAGATGGTCTATACCTGTACCGTCTGCGGTACACAGAAAACAGAGATAATTCCTGTTGTCCCGCACACGCACAGTTTTACCTGGAAGACAATTTCCAAGGCAACCGTATTTGCGCCGGAGAAACAGCGTGGAACCTGCTCTGTATGCGGAGAAGAGCAGACCCGTGAGAGTGGAACCGCACTTACGGCAGTTGTCAGGCTGAATGTGAAGTCCCTTACACTCCAGAAGAATCAGAGTACCAAAGCTGTGAAGGTTACCATGGCAGAGGGCGATTCGGTGAAGTCCTGGACCTCCAGCAACAAAAAGATCGTGACTGTGGATAAAAACGGTAAGATCAAGGCTGGTAAGAAGACTGGAAACGCCAAGATCACCGTCACCTTAAAGAGCGGTAAGAAAGCGACCCTGAAGGTGAAGGTACAAAGTGCAAAAGTGAAGACCACGAAGATTACTGGATTAAAGACAAAGCTTACTCTGAAAAAGGGCAAGAGCCTTACCTTAAAACCATTGGTTGCGCCGATCACCTCCCAGGAGAAGGTGACCTATAGCTCTTCAAACAAGAAGGTGGCAGCCGTTACGAAGAATGGTGTGGTCAAAGGGAAAAAGAAGGGGACTGCAACAATCACGGTAAGATCCGGAAAAGCTGCAAAGAAAATCAAGATTACAATAAGGTAGAAATTGTATAACTCTTCCGGACATGGGGCGGCATATACAGACCTGGTATCCGGGAGATAAATTACCCGAAAGCGGAGGAGGGAATAAATGCGTTTATACGAAGAAGAAGCTCGGTGGAGTATCCTGCGTTCGGAAATGCGGACCTATACGCAGTTACTTGCCAGCGCACACCGGGATGAACTGGTACAGATGATCCCGGATTATTATAACTATATTGGTGACTATTGCTTTAAAAATAATGGGAAGATAAAAGAGGTGCTTTTGCCGCTGGGCTGTAAGATTATCGGACGGGAGGCTTTCTCAGGGTGTCAGTTCCGTAAATCGGTGTCTTTTCCCGAAACAATGATCGAGATCAAATCGGGGGCATTTTCTGGAAACCACCAGCTGCAAAAGGCTGAATTTCCAGCATCCCTGGCTAAGATACGGGAACAGTGCTATAAGGATTGTAATAACCTGCGGCTGGTTCGTTTTCCTGCCGGTTCGAGTTGCACAGAGATTCCAGACGGTGCATTCGAAGGCTGTACGCACCTGAATAAATTAATCCTGCCAGAAGAAATTAAAGTGATAGGCAGCCGGGCGTTTTATAAATGCAAAGAGTTGAAAGTGGTTCATTTCCCGGAAACCCTCCTTCGGATTGGAGACAGGGCCTTTTATTTCTGTGGCATGGAGGAACTAAATCTGCCTGGAAATCTTCAGGAACTGGGAGCCGGTGCTTTTTTCAAATGCAATTCCTTAAAAAAGTTACGATTCCTAAAGGTGTCAAAAAAATTGGAGAAAAAGCTTTCCACGGCTGCAACCGCCTGGAACTTTTGGAAATCCTGCATGATCCGGAAGAAATTGGCCCGTCACTTGTAAACCGGAACTGCATGGTACGCTGCCATAAAGGGAGCAAAGTGGATTCCTATTGCGAGGCATCTGAATTAAAAAGAGAATATGTATAAGAGAGTTGGAGAGAGAATCAGAAATGGTTCTCTCTTTTTTCGTGGAGAGGGTAGGAAGCTTGACTTCTGAAAAATCTGACATATTACGGTATATATAAATTGCAAATGAAAGAGAGGATTTGGCAATATGGACGACAGAAAATTTACATTAGTAACAGATAAATTGGATAGTAAATATGAAAAGCCATCTGGCATTAAATTTCCTAAGGCGTTATATGAAGATGAGTATTTCAGGGGGATTTCAGCAGAAGCAAAGGTGGTTTATTGTGTTATGTTAGATCTTACACAGGAAGCTAGAAAAAAAAGATGTGCAAATGATCGGGGTGAGGTGTACATTATATATACGTTGGAGCAGATTATGCATTGTGTACATTGCAAAAAAGATAAGGCAATCAGAATAATGGCGGAACTGGATGAAGAAAAGGGCATTGGACTTATTCGTAGGGAAAAACAGCGTATTGGTCAACCTAATCATATATACGTTAAGATGATTCGGACTAAAAATTAAGATTTACTACAAAGAAAAAAGCAGCTCATGGCTGCTTTTTTCTATTCAAACGGCATTTCTTTAAGCAATTCATCTGGAATGTTCATAAACCCATCGTCATTTGAAGTGGGTGGGAACTGCAATGTCTGCTGGTCGTAGGTAACCTGATCAGTTGGAAAGAAACCGGCATTATTCTGCGAATTTCCTGTTGGCATATTGTTTTGCGGAGCGGCTGTCCCATTGTTATGTGAAGGAAAACAACTTCTTGACTGCTGGTTATTTGGAACCTGTGAAGCAGAGTGCTGGTTTGAGGAAGATGAATCAACTGGATTATCATAATGGGCTGCTCCACGGAAACTGTCTGAAGCTGCCTTTGATTCTCCAAACTGTATTTTCTCAACGAATACCCTTGTGCTTTTGATACTTTGTTCATTTCGATTTTTAAAGGTACTGGTCTGTATCTGGCCGGTAATTTCTGCACGCATACCCCGGAAAAAATATTTTTCGATATGTTCCGCTGTTCTTCCAATGGCATAACAATCAATAAAGTCTGTCGAAGGCTCCCCGTCCCTATGAGAGTACCTATCCACAGCAAGTGTGAAACTTGCGAATGCATAATTGGATTTGGAATACCGGATAACTGGATCAGCGGTAAAACGTCCGCTCAGATTTACATTATTCATGATTAAACCTCCTCGAATTTATTTGTCTCTAATATGTCATTTCCAAAAATCTGGAGGCGATTTTTATACAAGAGCCTGTTTAACGGAGCTATGAAAATTTAGGATTTTCAGAATGACATATTAAATCTGAAATCATTTTATTGAATGTAAGGAGGATGAAAAACATGGCTATTTAGTAAGTGGTTAAATGATGAATAAAACATTTTGGAGGAAAATAATGAAGATTTTTAAAAAGCGGATTGAGGCATTTCATTATGAGGAACTTTCACAAGATGCGAAAGAAACAGCTAAAAATTGGTTTTTGAATGATGAAATCAGAAGCGAGCTGTGTACAGACAACATAATGGAGGAAGTTAGGACTCTGTTCCCTAAAAGTGAGCTGAAAATACAGTATTCTGTTTCAGGCTGTCAGGGAGATGGGGCAAATTTATATGGGACGCTTTGTATCCGGGATGTTTTGCAGCTTCTCAAATATGACCAGACAGAACGGTTTAAAGAGCTGCAGGGATATTTTTCTGAAAAGGAAGAACGGGCCATTGAGTTTTATATGAACTATATGGAATGTGTAAGGCTGAAGGAAAACCGGAAATATTGCTATTGCATGGCAGATTCAATAGATCTCGCTGATAGTTGGATCGAAACATTGGAAGATAACGGCATTTACAATATTAACAGTAAGCTTCTGCTGAAACTTGAAAATGTGACGATCCACATGATTTCCAGACTTTGCGTGGAGTTTGAAAAAGAAGCCTATGATTTTCTTTGTACCATTTCTGATGAAGATATGGAAGAGATGTGTTCTGAAATGGGGTATTTATTCAATGAGGACGGTTCCTATTGTGCTGAAATACCATCAGAGGAAAGTTACCCGGAACTGGATCAGTATGTGCTTGATGATGATCGAGGGTTATGCTTGTGGTTACAGGAAAGGGAAGATAGCGATGAGTGTGGTGATTACTTAATTGTATTTTGGATAAACGATACCCGATATTATTGCTATGTGAATGCTAACAGCATGGCAGCCGCACTTGGAATCTTTTTCCAGAATCACCCACATATCACATATGAGATGATAGAAGACCATATGGAAATATAAGATATTTAGGAGGAACTTTTTATGGCAAAATATGCAATGAGAATAATTGAAACCTTATCACGTACAGTTATTGTTGATGCTGACGACTTGGACGAGGCGACAGATAAGGCCAGAAGTGCCTATGATTCGAATGAAGTCATCCTTGAAGCTGATGACTTTGAGAAGTGTGAAATTATTCCGGCCAGCTGGACTAAAAATGGAATTGTTCCAGATGGAAGAGATACAAAGTTTTTCACACACATTCTTGGTAAAACAAATACCCGCATTCACTATCTTTACAGGGATGCATCTAATTACAAAGTAAGCAATGAAATTATTGTTCCCGGTACTTTTACTGAAGAACAAATAGATGCGATTATTGGCTGTCTGATGGATGGAGAATACTTTATTCCTTCTAAAATTGGTTTTCCAGAGAAAAAATTTGAAGATGAAACAGAAGATGATCATCCGTGGTTTGAATTACATAAGGGTGATTTTGAACCAACGTTAGAGGAACCACAAATTGATAATTCTCCTGAAGAAATCGTTGCAATTTTTCAGAATGCGAAGAACCGTTGGGAGGAATAGGCTTATGATACCTGTGTATAAGTGTAAAAAATGCCGTTGGATTGGTAAGGATACGATATTTGTCGATGGGGACACGGAGTGCTGTCCAAGATGTCATGACGTAAATTTTATGGAGCTTGTTTCACTTGAAAAGAAAAGTACCTTTACCAGTGATGATCTTAAAGTGTTATGGCAGCTGTTTCAGGAAGATGTTCCGGTAAAAAATAACAGGATTGAGGACTATTTTATCGGATTTCCTGCCGGAACAAAGTGCCAGGAAATTTGGAGGTGGTTTGATTCGATTTATCCAGGAGGCATAACTGCTTTAATGAGTGAATAGAGAGGAGAACTTTTATGGAATATAAAGATATAGAGAAACTTGTAAATGAAGCTGAAACGCTTTACCAGAATACCCAAGAAGGCTATGTACAGGATTCTGATACAATTTTAAAAGATCTGGTGGATGAAGCGTATGATGGCGATTATACTAGATTGTCACTTGAAATTTTCAAGACCTGGAAAACTGCTCAAAATGACTCTGAGAGAAAATTGGTGGAGGAGATGTTTATGCATTTCACTGGGTGGCAGTTTAAGGAATATCTTGAAAAATGTGTAAAAGTGATGAGATATTACCAAAAAGATATCTGATTATCAGAGGAGATAAAATAATGAAGAAAAAATCTAAAAAAAACATTAAGATGGTAAAAAAATACACACATACAGTGGATCAGCAATGCCCGCTTTGTGGTAAAATAAGTTTTATGAGACTTCAGGAACAGGAATATAAGCAATGGGAGCATTATGTTTGCTACCGAGGGCTTATTCAAAAGGAAATGCCAGATACAAATAAGTTTGGAAGAGAATTCGTGAAAACAGGCTACTGTATCGAATGCCAGAAAGCTCTATTTGACAGTGATATCAGTGCCGAAGATGAAAAAGCCTTTTTTTCTTATGCAGATATAAGACCAGATATCCCCCGGCAATTTATGGCGGAGATGAATGAGGCCAAGCAGGAGCCAGAAGCTTTCATTGCTTCTAAGGCAGCAGAGAAACTGACGATACCTGAGAAAGTACTTTTTCTGCGGGAATTTGACTTGGAAGATAAGCTTTATGTTGACGAAAATGGAAATGTGCTTGCTATTGAATAGCCTAAAAAAAGGGCAGCCTTGTGCTGCTCTTTTTACTTGCCACTAATATGTTAGTAATGTGGGTAGGAGGGATTTCGTCTGTTTTTCATTTTATCATACATATTATAAAAAATATGATAATAGTAGAAAGGAAAATATTATGAAAAAAGGATTATTCTTGTTATGCGTAGTCTCTGCTGCCAGTATATTTACTGGGTGTGGAACCTCGGAAGAAATAAAGCAGAGTGAAACTACAGAGATTGCGGAATCTTCGGATCCGGTACAGTTTGGAACCGATACAGAGGATGAAGCCTATCAGTTTCCTTACACAGCTCTTGATTATGTCACATCAGGAAAATATACAGGTCTTACTGTGGATGACATATCTGTTGCGGAAGTTGCAGATGGTGACATACAGACAGAAATTAACCGGAGGATTGAAAAAGCAGAACTGTATACAAAGGAAAAACAAACAGCAGTTAAAACTGGTGTTACGGTTAATGTTACTATAAAAACTGGCTTAGATGGAAATGGAGAGGCCACCACAAAAGATATCCGTATTGGAAGTGGAACCTATAGTGATAATTTTGAACAGCAGCTTTTAGGACATAAACCGGGAGAAGTGGTTTCTGTATCTGATTCCGGAAAAGAATATTCTGTAACAATCAATTATATCAAAGTAATTCCCGATTTGACAAATTCACTTGTGGCGGAGTTATCGGATCAAAAGTACCAGACGGTAGCGGAATACAGGGATTATGTAAAAAAAGAACTTGAAGAGGAAGCCCAGGAAAAACGGGATGATGCAGTATTTATGGAAATATTATATGAAGTTGCGGATACTTCGAGTTTTCATGGAGTACCAGGTGACGATGAAGAAGAACTTTCAGATGAAGAAATGGAAAAAGAAGCAGCTATGTATGGCATGGATCTTGAAAGCTATAAAAAAGTGAAGGAAGATAATGCCAATGAAGAGGATGAGGAAATGGATCCGCAGACCATGTTGGAAGTTCTGATACAGGGGATTGCAGAAAAAGAAAATATTCAGGTATATGATACTGACATTGATGAGGTCCTTAGGAAGTACAGAGAATCCGGATATGGCTCTAATGCAGAAATTCTTGACGATATCGTAAAAGAAGACCTGGCACGTATTGCATTAAGCAATAAAGTAGAAAGCTTTTTACTGGAAAATAATGAAACAGAGTGAAATTTGTCCCCTTTCTTAACGGAAAGGGGATTCCTTGTATAAAAATGGACTTTTTCATCTAAAATTATTACATATTAAAAATAAAAAGGATGTGTGATAAGAAAATGCAAATTGACCATACTGAAATCAGAGAATATATCAATGTTCATGGTGGTATCAAATTTTCTACGCTTATGCGGATGTACCACTTATCCAGTAACGAGGCGCTTGCTGTTATTTCTGAATATCAGAAAAAGGGGCTTTTGGATAAGCAGGGAAGAGATACTAAAAGAAAAAAAGGAAGCTGGGGAAAATAAGATATGGAAATGAGAAAAGAAGAAACCGTGACTGCAGATTCTTTTGACGTTGAGTTATCAGATGAAGCGTTTGAGGAGAACGACACCGTTCAAAGTGCGCTAAAATTATATTTCCGTGAAATCAGGGGAAAGAAAATTTTGGACGGCAAAGAGCAGGTGGAATTGGCTAAGAAAATCGAAACAACGGGCATTGCTGCAAGAAATGAACTTGTAAAAGCAAACTTGGCCCTGGTAGTCAGTGTCGCTAAAAAGTATCAGGGCAGAGGGATAGAACTGGAAGATTTGATACAGGAAGGAAACATTGGGTTGATTAAAGCAACTGAATTGTATAATCCATATATGAACATAAAATTTAGTACATATGCAAACTACTGGATTGTACAGGCTATTTCACGGAGCATTGCGAATAAATCAAGAGCAATCAGAATTCCCATCCACAAATATCATAGTTTTGTTAGAATCCAGAAAAAAGAGGGACAGCTGTTCGCTGAAAAAGGGCGAAAGCCAAATGATTTTGAACTGGCAGAATCAACCGGTGAAAAAGTAAAAAATATTCAAGATTATAGAATATATTTTAATTCACTTGTTTCTATGGATGCACCTGTTGCAGGTGATCAGGACTTGGATTATTCAGAGGTATTGAGTGATCCTCAGGCTCTATCTGTGGAAGAAGAGGTTGAAAAAGAGGAATTATCAGAACTGATTTCAAAGTTGATGGAACACCTTACACCGAAGGAAAAATATGTAATCACCAAACGGTTTGGTTTGGATGGTGGGAAGCCGCAAACCTATCTGGAGATCAGCAAAGGCATTAAAGTATCAAGGGAGTACGTCCGTCAGCTGAAAAATAGAGCTATTGAAAAGATGAAAAATTCAAGAAATAAATTGCCATTGGAAGAATACTGGGCTTAAGGGAGGAATTGTTATGCAGATTAATTATATTTCTAATCCGGAAAAAGCGGATGCTGTATATAAAAAAACACGATCACAGTATGCAAACTATAAGATAGGGCTTATACTGTGTATTCTCTTTTTGGCAGGAATCGCTTATGATTTATACAATATGTACTTATGGATTAATTTTGGATGCACAATGGATAATATTATACTTCATATTGCGATTGCAGCGCTGTTGGTTATTTTTATTGTGTTCTCTATATTCTATATGCTGTCCGGAGGAAAGAAACCCATTTTCTCAAAAGAAAAGGAACAGTTGGCCCTTTTTGATGACCACCTATCCATAGAATATGAATGCGGGGCAAAAAAGAAAAGAAAATTTTTCCGAAATAACATTTATTATTGTGATATCAGAGAACTGTTTTTTGAGGAAAATAAGAAAAGGCTGCGAATTAAATCCGATTGCCAGATTCAAAAAGCTGGCAGTATGGATGAATTAAAAAATATGGCAGGGGAATTATTGGACCAGGAAAACTGTGCCACATACATCTATGCGAAATACGAAAATTTTGATGAGTTTATGGCGAATTTGGCAAAATTATCCCTTCGAAAAATAGAAAGTGAAAGCAATTTATATTAAGCTATGGGGAAATCCTGATATGGATTCCCAAAAGCCACAAGCTGGGAGCCGCAGAAAGACATATTAGCTTTGAAACCTATTTTATGAAAAAAGGAGAAAAGCTTATGAAAGATCAAGGATTAATTGGAGATTTTTTCTGTGGTGCGGGTGGCGCTTCTGTAGGAATTGAGGAGGCTCTTGGCAGATCAGTAGATTTTGCCGTTAATCACGACCAGACTGCAATTAAACTGCATTCACGGAATCATCCAGGAACATATCATATGACGGAGGACATTTTTACGGCAGATGTTGAAAAATTTGTTTCTGGAAGAAAGGTTTCCCTACTTTGGGCTTCGCCTGATTGTACGCATTTTAGCAAGGCGAAGGGTAAGACACCTCGTAAGGCTGGCATTCGTATGCTTCCATACGCTGTATATTATCATGCGGCGCAGATCAGACCAGAAGTAATCTGCATGGAAAACGTTGCTGAAATCCAGAACTGGGGGCCTGTTGAGGACAGGGAGGATTCTCCTGGGTTTGGACAGCCGGTAAAAGGACTGGAGGGTTGCTGTTATAAATGCTTTGTAACCCATATGTCACATGGAGATCTGGAAGCTGATGGCAGACTATCTGGAACACCTGCTGCCTGTAGGCATTTTTGTGATAAGTGCCAGGTAGTAAAAGAACATTATACGAAATGCCTGGGATACCAGTTTGATTCAAGAGAGTTGTGTGCAGCAGATTATGGTGCGCCGACTACACGCAAACGCTGGTATGCGGTTATTCGAAGTGACCAGCGTCCGATTAGATGGCCGCAGCCGACAAACAGCAAAAATGGTGCAAATGGATTGAAAACATGGGTTCCAGCTTCCTCTATACTCAATCTGGACGATTATGGATGCTCGATTTTCGACAGAAAAAAGCCCCTTGCGGAAAATACCCAAAAAAGGATTGCTATGGGTATTAAAAAGTATATATTACATGGGGAAGAGCCATTTATTATTCACGTAAACCATTCAGGAGATGGATTCCGGGGACAGTCCATAAATGATCCATTGCCTACTGTGACTAGAAAACTTGGAATGGGGTTAGTTGCTGTTAAGACTATGAAAATAGAACAGTTCTTAACTAAATTTTATAAAAGTGGTGTAGGCCAGTCGATTGATGAACCGATTCACACTATCACGACAAGCCCAGGACATTTTGGATTAGTTTCTGTTGAAACAGCAGCTCGAAAAGACTTGGATAAGCTGGAGAAAAAACAGCTTCAAAAAGCTTACCAGGTAAGTCAGTTTCTCATGCTCTATTATGGATCTGATGTGGGCCAGAGCATTAATCTGCCATTAAGGACTGTTGTCACAAAAGACAGATTCTCCCTTATAACGGTCTTACACGATGATCGTGTGATCATAGATATTTATATGAGAATGCTATCTGTTGACGAATTGAAAAAGGGGAGTGGATTCCCTATGGATTACGATATTGCACATGACAGCTTTTTCCATGTACTACCCAAAGCGGAGCAGACGGCAAAACTTGGAAATGCAGTTATTCCGGCTATGGCCAGGGCAATCGTAAAAATAAATTGTCCTTATCTTTCTGTTGGTCAGAGAATTCCATTTGTGCAAATTTCGCAACAGCCAAATGGACAGCTCTCTTTTGCGTGAAAAGCAGCTTCGGCTGCTTTTTTCGTATAAGAAACACATATTAAAACTGAATAAATATTTTGATTAGAGGGAGGAAAAAGTTTATGGTTACTTAACTAAAATGGATGGCATTGCAATATTTTTTAATCAAGACATGAGTGTAGGAGGAACTTTTATGGATATTGAAAAAATTATGAAGATTGCCCGTGAACGTGTCTTTCAAAATTTCATTATGAGTTTTAGCGAATTTGGTGTGTTGCAGGTTATTGACTGGCATAATGCTGATAACACTAGGGAATACCATATCCGGTTTATTTTTGACAATGAAGGGAAAACGATGAGTGTTTCAGGGGATGTAGGCAGTGCAATGTTCGCATTTCCAAGCTTTGATAAGGTGACGTTACAAACAATTGGTAAGCTGAAAGATATTAATTATTTCAGCAGTAAAATCCAATGCTCTACGGATTTGTATACTTACGATTTGGAAGAAGCAAAAGCTGACCTTGTAAACCGCTATCTGCCTGAGTACGATACAGAGCTTTCAGCAGAAGAGAGAAAGGATCGAGAAAAACTGATTCAGGAATTATTGGAACAGTGCTTTTCACATTCAACTGGGATTACAGATATTCCATTCGAACTTTCTGAAAAGTTGCAGCAAGTAGATCAGGAGTACCTTTATTGGATTTCTTCTGCCGGTAGATGTATTGCACAGAGAATTATTTACTGGCTGACGGCACTTAATATGATATACGAAGAACTTTACCAATAATAAATCCAAAAATTAATGCTGTTAATTGGAGGAACAGGATATTGAGACATAAGAAAACATTGCATGGTTGGAATAAGGTCTGCAAATATTGCTTGCGCAGAATGAAGCAAAACGTTTCTGCTCGCTGTACCAATAATGCGAGAAAAATGGCAGGAAAACCTAAGCGGCGTAAGCTAAGAAAAAATGGTTAAGTGATCTGTAATGGGCTGGAAGTGATTCCAGCCCTGTTTTTTTCTCAATATGACATATTATAAGGAAAAATAGAAGGGAACTGGATTTATGAGTCAACTAGAATTAGCATTTATTATATTAGGAACAATACTTATCATTATGTCATCGCTGCAGATTGCGAAAGAGCATAAAAAAAGAAAAGTATGTTCGGATTCTGTGTATGCAAAAGTAACAGAAATAAAACAAAAAAATTCTATTGAGGGAAAAGGATACTTGAAAGTATTCTGGTACCCGGTCTATACCTTTCGGTTTAAAGGAAGAATATTTCAACGCAGGGACAGGAAAGGTTCCTCCCATCAAAGAAATTATATTGGGCAGCACGTCCAACTCTATGTAAACCCCAATAATGTGAACCAATTTTTTGTGAGATCAGAGAGTAGAGAAAAAATTTATTTCACTTTATTACTTGTTGGAATAATCCTTGTTTTAGTGGGGATTGCCGTTAAGATCATTTCCCTTGTATGAAAATTAGACAAAGTTTTAGCATTTTCTACATATTAATTTTGATTGATTATTCAGTTATAGGTAGGATTATCAGGAGGTGACGAAGACAAAGACATGAGATAAACTAAAATCACAGCTTTCAGAAGCTAGAACAATTCATGGAAAAAGAAAAATTGCGAATTAGATGTAAAACAATGCGGCCTAAAAGAGGAGAAATTTATGAAGTACATCAACGAATTTAAAGAATCAGATGCTATCAGAGGAATTTATTTTTGCAAAAATAAACAGGAAGCGACAACAAGAAATGGACGTCCGTATATTACGGTAACTCTCCAGGATAAAACTGGAGCAATCGAAGGAAAGATATGGGAACCCAATTCTCCTAGAATACAGACATTTGAAAAAATGGATTATATTGATATTTCTGGAAATGTAAGTTGCTACAATGGCGAACTTCAGGTGCTGATTCAAGGTTTGAAACCGGCTTTAGAAGGAGAGTACAATATAGCGGATTATATGCCGACTACTACAAAAGATATTCCAAAAATGTATCAGGAATTATGCAGATATTTAAGCTCTGTTAAAAATCCGCATTTATTAGAGCTTTGCAATCAGTATTTTTTAAAAAATAAAGAATTTGCAGCTTCTTTCCAGATGAATTCCGGGGCAAAATCTGTGCATCACGGGTTTGTGGGGGGATTGTTGGAACATACATTGAATGTTGTTCGATTATGTAACTGTTTTTGCCAGACATATCCAGATCTTAACCGGGATCTGCTTTTAACGGCGGCGGCATTTCATGATGTTGGAAAGATGCGGGAATTATCTCCGTTTCCAGAAAATGACTATACGGACGAAGGACAGCTGCTTGGCCATGTGTATATGGGAACGGAATTTGTAACAGATGCAACCAGAAAAATTGAAGGATTTCCGAAAGCTCTTGCGAAAGAGTTGTGCCACTGTATTTTGGCACATCATGGAGAATTGGAATTTGGTTCTCCGAAAAAGCCGGCTACATTGGAGGCCTTGGCACTCCATTATGCAGATCTTGCAGACTCAAAACTGGAAACGGTAAGGGAAGCGTTATTTAATGTGAAGCCGGATGAGGAATGGACAGCATATAATCGTTTCCTTGACGGAAGATTCAAGAAGAGCTATACAGTTGATGCGTAATTCAGTCGTTAATGAACATTAAGTATATGGGGAAGTTTTTGGTGAAATGCCAGAACTTCCCCATTTGTTTTGTCATAGCTTTGGAGCGTACTTCTGCTTCTAAAGAAAGGGCAGTGAGGATGCCCCTATGTGAAGACGTGAGGAATCAAGCTGCTGCCTTTTTCCCTTCATTGAAAAACATATTAGGTTTGAAACTAAATTTTTGATGAAGGGAGAAATACATCATGAAAAGCAAAATTGTTATGACGAAACTTTATGAAGGAATTATTGGATTGTCCAAGGTTATGACTGGACACAAATGCAATTCACCTGAATATCTGGAAGTTAAAAAAGATTTTCGATATCCAGGAGAATTATTAGAACGAATGGAGCTTCCTGTATAATAAAAAACGTAGATGTTGAAAATTGAAAATACCTCAGAGTACAATAAGACTACTGACTGGCAGGTTAGTAAAAATCTTAT
>ERZ827101.94-NODE-94-length-134875-cov-42.109057_pt1 | contig 134875 bp, 100 predicted proteins | sample MGYA00519869_ERZ827101 | MGnify/ENA primary metagenome ERZ827101 (study PRJEB31778, sample SAMEA3449256) | human gut metagenome | biome: human gut; feature: human-associated habitat; material: faeces | place: United Kingdom | collected 2010/2012 ...
GTTTTTCAAAGAACACTTACCTAATCCCTTGCCAGTGGGATATTTACTAAGCAGCCTGTACGGGCGCACACAAATATTGGACATACGAGGCCATATTGTTGGATGCCAGCGCCTTCCACGCCTCCTCGATAATCAGCATCTTGCGGGTGCCTTTCAGACGACGCATCTTGTTGATGAAGACCTCCATCAGCACGATCGTCACGATCGGGAACAGCTCCTTGTTGTCTTTGATGGCGTCGATCTCGAAGACGATGAAACGTTTGGAGAGCAGGTCGATCTCGCTGGGCGAATTCAGCAGGAAGTCGTAGCGCCCGCCCCGGTAGTAGGGCCGCAGCGTGGTCAGCAGGTTGCGGATGTCGAACTCCTCGCGCCGCACCTCGATCTCGCGGCTTTCGAGCTCTTCGCGGAACTCCCCCTTGAGGTATTCGTAGAAGGTGTCGAACGAGGGGCGTATCGAACGGTCGGCCCTGATGCGGCCGATATAGCCGGCCACGGCGTTGCCGATCTCCGTCAGCTCGGTTTTCGACACTTTCTCGTCGGCGCTCTTCCACAGGGTCAAAAGCAGCGTGGCGATGCTGTCCAGCTTTTCCGTCTCGAACACGTAGTCGTCCGTGTAGAAAGGGTTGAAGCTGATCGGATGCTCTTCGGTGTAGGTGAAGTAAATCCCGTCCCCGCCCTTGGTCTTGTTGTGTATCAGCTCGCACAAACCTTGGTACGAATTGCCCGTATCCACGAGTACGATATGCGTTCCCTGCTCGTAGTATTGGCGCACGAGGTGGTTCATAAAGAACGATTTGCCCGACCCCGAAGGCCCCAGTACGAATTTGTTGCGGTTGGTGATCCAGCCCCGGCGCATCGGCTCGTCCGAGATGTCCAGATGCAGCGGCTTGCCGCTTATGCGGTCGCACATCTTGATCCCGAAGGGGCTGCTCGACGAGCGGTAGTTCGTCTCGCCCGTAAAGAAGCACAGGGCCGGCTCGATAAAGGTGTAGAACGACTCCTCGGCGGGGAAATCCCCTGCGTTGCCCGGCATGGCCGCCCAGTAGAGCGTCGCGGCGTCCACCGTGTTGTGGCGGGGGCGGCACTCCATCTTGGCGAGCTGGCTGCCCGCGTCGTTGCGGATGCGGCGCAGCTCCTCCGCGTCGTCGCTCCACGCCATGACGTCGAAGTGCGCCCGGATCGAGGTCAGCCCGAACGAGTGCGCCTCGTTCAGATATCGGTCGATCCACTCCTTGTTGATCTGGTTCGAGCGCGAGTAGCGTGCCAGCGAGTGCATGTTGCGGGCGCTCTTCTCGAAGCGGCGCAGGTTCTCGGCGCTGTCGTCCAGAAAGAGCCACTGGTTGTAGATGTGGTCGCACGCCAGCAGCAGGCCCACCGGTGCCGCGAATGAGAGCAGGCAGTCCGAACGGTCTGTCGAGAGACGCTCGTAGCGGCTCTCCGTACTCACGCGCCCCGGCAGGTCGTCCGTATCGGAAAGCGTGTGCAGGCAGACGTGCTTGTTGCCCACGCGGAACCCTTCGGCTTTCAGTTCCATATCCTGCAACACGGTCGTATCGTCGAGCGAGAGGGAGAAGTATTTCTCGATCAGACCCGGACAGTCGGGTGTGCCGGTGATCTCCTCGTCCGTAAGGCGCGTGAGGGTCACCAGTCCCGAATCGTTCATGATGCGCTCGAACTGATCCGCCGATTCGAGGAACGCGCGGGCCGTGTCCGGATTTACCTCTTTGGGAATGATGTTGCCTCGGCAGAGGGTCGAGAAGTCGGACTGCATGCGGGCCCGCTCCTTGGTCGTCTTGGTCAGATAGAGGAAACATGCGTGGTTCAGAAAAGGACGCTCGTTGAAGTGGCGCTCGTAGCTGCGCGAAAGGAAGCTCGCCTGTTCGCCGCAGATTTGGCCGCGCCTTTTTCCTTCTTGCCGGACGGAGCCGGAGACACCTGCTTCTGCTTCGTTCGTCACCTCCGGACGGTATCGCTCGCGGATGAACCAATCCTGTTTTAGCACAACGCTGTATTCGGGCAGCACCTTCACGGCCTTGCACCAGGCAGCGTGCATCGCCTCGTACTCGGCACCCGTCACGGTAAAGAGTTCGGGCAGCTCGACGCGAAAGGCTGCCGTGATGTCGGCGTCCTTGCTGATGATACAGCCGCCCTCGACCGCCAGCAGCGGAAACTTGCTCTCCAGCGTGGAGGCTTTCATCACGTTACGCATGACGCACCTCCTTCCTGCGGTTTAGGAAGCGGCATGCGCCTTTGCGGTTTATCAGGTAGCGGGGACGGCGGCGTGCGGCGGCGAGTTTCATCAGTCCGTGCTCGCCGTAGCGGGCGTTCATACGGAAGGTGTAGAACACCAGCATTGAGGCAGCCCCCGCGCCGAAGCCGATGCACGCCCACTGATCGACGCCTGCCGTGTAGAAGATGACCAGCAGCACGAATACGGCGAGCAGTCCTCCTGCGAAGAGGAAGAGGTACTGCGCCTTGAGCCCTTTGAACTCCACGCTGCGCCCGATGCCCTTATTGATCGTGTACTTCATGGCGGACACGCTTACAGGAAGAATGAACGCAGCACCGTGGCGCTTACGATCAGGAAGATGCACGCCCCGAACCAGCTCGCGGCGGTCTTGCTGGTGTCCGGGTCGCCCGACGAAAATTTGTTATAGACCTTGATTCCGCCGATCAGCCCGACCACGGCTCCGATGGCGTAGATGAGCTTCGTGCCCGGGTCGAAATAGGAGGTGACCATGTTGGTTGCGTCGTTGATGCCGGCAAGGCCGTTGCCTTGGGCCAGAGCCGAGGAAACGGCAGACACGACGAGGGCTGCCGACAGCAGAACTTTCTTGTTTCTCATAGATTTCGGATAGCTTTTTTGTTTTGTGGCGCAGAGGGTGGATAAGCCCCTGCGCCGGGGTTCGACATGGATGTTTCAGTGGCTCGGAGGACAGGGCGTACCTATCCGTAATCTCTCTCTTTCATATTGTTTTGGTGTCGGTTCATGCGAAATCGCGGACGTCGAACCCTTCGGGAACCGGCGCCTGCGGGGATGGGCCTCCCGCATCCTCTGCGGCGATCCTCCGTTGGAATGCCGTGAGGTAGGCGTCGATCAGGCGACTCACTTTGTCGTTCCCGTCGGGAGCGGCCGAAACAATGGCCTCGAACATATCGGTCTGTTTCAGCCCCAGCAGGGTGCGTCCTGTCTCCTGCTGCTTCTCGTCTGTAAGGGGATTGTCGTGTGCTACGGTGCGGTAGGCTTCGCTGATCTGTTCGAAACGTACACCCTTGGCTAACGAACGGCCCGCAGGGGGCTGCGTATCGTCGTGTTCGCCCTCGTCCTCGTCCATCTCCCTCTCTATCTCCGCTTCGAAGTCCGGGAAAGGTTCTTCTTCGTAGAGCGGGGCCTCGTAGGGTTCCGGATCGTTGTTCTCGCCTGCGGGCGGGACGCCGAACACTTCGTCCAATTTCTCCGGCGGGATCTGCCGGGGGTATTCATGCACACTTGCTCCGGCAAATATACCGGCTTTTTCGGCCTCTTTTACGTTTTCCGAACCTGTGGCAGCGGTTGGCGTCGCTTGGCTTCGATGTGGCATCGTAAAGCGGCTTTTGCCGATGATCGCGGGCCGCGCCTCCGCTTTCGGGGGCGACGCCTGCTTCGTGCCCGCTGTCCGCTGCCCGCGCAGGAACCAGCGGGCGACCCATAGGGCGTAGCCAGCGGCGAAGAGCGCGAGGGCGACCAGTACGGCGGTTCTCAGCGCGTCCATTGCTTTCTGCCTCGTGATGGGTTGCGACTGCGGCAGTAGCGGTCGATGCTCTCTGCGTAGTCTTCGAAGTGGGCATGTAGTACGTTGTCCACATAGGCTATCATCGACACCGCTCCGCTGCGGGCCGTGATCTGCCGCAGTCGTTCGTAATGCTCCGGACGGATGCGTACCGTCTTGCCGGAACGGAAAGCGCCGTCCCATCGGTTCAGGACATAACGTCTCCGGTAGCCGTCGTCCTGCGCCGTATCGGGACGGGGCTGCGGCTGCGGAGCGGTTCCCGCCCTGTGCGAACGCCGGCGGTAAATCGCCGCGCGGCGGATAAAGAGGGCCGCTGCTGCGGCCGTTGCGGCCAGCAGGATGCAGGCCGTCGTCGTGTAGTGTGTCATGACTGAAAAGGTTTTAATGATCGGTTTGCAGTATATCGTCTATTCCGCTGCGGTACAGCTCGGCGATCTCGTCCTTGTGCTGGCGCAGATGCTCGGCCAGTACGTTGTCGATATATCCCCCTACGCTGATCTCCTTGCCCGCGAGCGCCAGCAGGTGTACCAGCTTGATGATGGAGCGGTGTATCTCCTGACTGATGTAAACGGGCTGCCGCGTCTTGAGTTCCCTGCGTTTGAGATACACCTCGTCGTAGCTTCCCCTGCGGCGGCGGGACTTGCCCTTCGCGGTGCCGTCGGTCGGTGCGGCGGCCTCGTCCGCCGCCGGCTCCTCTCCGTCCCTACGCAATGCCGCCGGACGCTCTCCGGCCTCCTGCAACACGGCATTTGCGGGATCGGCCAGCAGGTCGGCATCCTTGAAGGACTGGATGATGAGCGATTCGTCCAGCGGCCCGGCTTTCATGCGCTTAGCCATTGTCGCGGAGGTTGAGCAGGGTCAGCACCTCGTCCGTCAGCGCATCGATGTTGCTTCCTCTGAGCAGCGAACGGTCGGCCGGGAACAGCGTCGAGCGGAACAGCGGGCGGTGGCCTGCGGACAGCTCGCGCCGGAAACGCTTGCTGTCGGGAATGAAGGTCTTCAGCACTTGCAGGCCCAGCTCGGCGATCACCTGCTCGTACACCTCGTACAGCTCCGACTTCTCGCGCCCGTCCACCATGTTCCACACCAGATAGGTTCCTTTGATGTTCGAAACCCCCGTTTTGCGGATCACGTCGTTCACGACCGTCATGTAGCGCAGCGTGCTCTCCAGCACCACGCGGTCGGCGCTGATCGGGGCGATGATGTAGTCCATGTTGGAGAGGGCGCGGATCACCGACGGATTGTTGACCGTGCCGGGCAGGTCGAAGAATACGAGGTCGAACGCGGCCTGCTCCGTGATGCGGTCGGCATCGTCTATGGCCCGTTCCGTGCTGCTCTCCACGACCGGATAGGCTTTCTTGCCGAGGCGCGTGAACTGTTCGTAGGCCAGCGCCTTGTAATGGTTGTCTTCCAGGGCCAGCTTCAGGTCGCGCTGCCGCATCCCTGCGATGGAGTGCTGCGGGTAATCGCAGTCCACGACCGCCACGTCGTAACCCTTCACGTAGTGCAGGTATGAGGCGACCAGCACCGTGAGCGTGGTTTTGCCCGCTCCGCCCTTCTGGGTGGAAAAGGCCAGATAAACAGGTTCTTTTTCCATAAGCATTGAAATATTAAAGCGTTTGACCGTGTATGTAAACCCTTGCAGGGTCGTTCCTTTATGGCTGCGACGCTCCGTTTCTGTACGGGAACGGCGCTTTGCGGAAATGCGGCCGTATGCCTCCATGTCTCCATGCCTTCATGCCTGCATGTCTGTACTGCGATGCCTGCATCGGTATCGTCCGTCCATACGTCCGTGCATAAACCGTTATGGATTGTCCGTATATCTTTCGATATGGATATATGGATTGGCCATAGGTATCATGTGTCTGCACATACGCGCCGATACGCTTTCCGTACGTCGGTAATGAATCGTCGCAGCGCATCATTGCCGATTGTCCGCAACGGCAAAGAAACACCCTCCGGCACCCGGAGCATGCGGCCGCAAACATCCGTGGCACCGCTTGGCGCAGGTTTGGCATAGGTCTGCGCTGCCTACTGGTATACAACGGATTGCATAGGCCGGTATCTTTGTCCCGTGAACCGATTCCGGTCTTTACGGTTGCGCCTCTCTGTGCTGGCCGGCGACCGTGGCGGGACTGCCTCCGCAGAGGGCAGTCCCTTGTGTCCGGAGAACATTTCATGTTCGGGACACAGCAAGCTGTGTTTTCCGTTACCCGAAACGATTTCGGTAACGGAAAACAGCTTGCCCGCAAGGGGGAGAAAGCTCCTCCGAAGTCGTCGCTTTTTACGGGGCGCCGCCGTGCGCCGGAACGGAATTTTTACCGCACCGGGAGCCTTGCGGCCTTCGGTAAAAATCGAAAGGCATGGAACAAACCAAAGCCCCCGTCCGGGGCAGGGGCGGCAGGCCGCCCAAAACGGACACGGCGAAAAATTGCGTGATGGTGCGCTTCACGGACGAGGAATATGCCCGGTTCCTCGCGTTGTTCGAGCAGTCGGGCACGCTCTCGAAGGCCGCTTTCGTCAAAGCACGGGTCTTCGGCGATGAGTTTCGGGTCATACGATCCGACCGGGGGACAATGGAATTCGCTGCGCGGCTGACCGCTTTCAACGCCCAATTCAGAAAAATAGGCGTGAATTACAACCAGATCGTAAAGGAATTGCACGCGCATTTTTCGCCTAAAAAGGCGCTCGCCCTGCTCTATAAATTGGAGAACGAGACGCGCGAATTGGTCGCTGTGGGAGCGAAAATAGCGACTCTCGCCGAGGAATTTCGACAGCGATGGTAGCCAATATCACCACCGGAAAGGACATCTACGGGGCGCTCGCTTACAATCAGCGTAAGGTCGATCGGGGCAAAGGGACGGTGCTTGCGACGAGTAATATCCGCTTTCCGGCCGACGGACGCTTCGGTGTCGCGGCCCTCGCCGACGAGCTGCTCCGATGGATGCCCTCGCACATTCGCACCGAAAAACCGGTCGTCCATATCTCGCTCAACCCCGACCCCGAAGACCGGCTTTCGGACGATGAACTGACCGACATCGCCGCCGAATATATGGAGGGTATGGGCTGGGGCGGCCAGCCCTACGTCGTCTATAAACATACCGACATCGACCGCCCACACATCCATATCGTAACGGTGCAGGTGGATAGTTCCGGACGCAAGATCGGCGACAGCCGGCGCAACGAGCGGAGCGTGGCCGAAACGGAGAAAATCGAGCGTAAATACGGCCTGCACCGCGCCAAAGGACGGAAACGGGGCGAACTGTGGCAGCTCGCACCTGTGGAACCTGAAAAAGGCGACCTGAAGCGGCAGATCGCTTCGGTGGTGAAGCCCGTTCTCTCGATGTACCGCTTTCAGACCCTCGGCGAACTGCGGGCTCTGCTCTCGCTGTATCGTATCGGTGTGGAGGAAGTCGGGGGTACGCGGTGCGGACGGTCGTACCGGGGATTGCTCTATACGGTACTGGACGAAAACGGAGAGAAAACGCAGGCTGCGCCGCTGAAAGCCTCCCGACTGGGTGATGACGCGTCGCTGACGAAAATCGAACGTGTCATGGCCTCTTCCGGGGAGAAGAGCGAAGGGAAAAAATTACACGAACTGACGCGACACCGCGTCGGGGAAGCCCTGCTGGATACGATGGACGAGACGGAGCTGCGCGAACGGCTTCGGGAGCGGCATATCGACCTCTGCCTGCGGCGCAACGACACGGGACGGATCACGGGCGCAACGTTCATCGACCATGAAACCCGCTGCGTGTTCAACGGCTCGCGGCTGGGCAAGGCGTTCTCGGCCAATGCGCTGCATGAACGGTTCGCCGCCGGCCGGAAAACGGAGCCCGAACAGCTGCGGCAGTCGCGGCGCAGGCCGCAAATTCGGAAGACATATCCCTCGCGCCGGAAATAGCATCGCATAGAAAAGGGGCCGTCGGAAGTCTGGCGGCCCCTCTGGGATTTTGTTTCCGGATAAGCTCGCTTATCCGGCGTGGGGTTTCCAGTCGCTACGGACGCTGGTCTTCACGGCGCCGGGCGAATAGGACGAAATTGTCGCGGATGAATTGCTGCACGTCCGACTCCTTGTAGAAAGCCTTCTGGTTCAGCATCCGGTACTTTAGGCCGCACTTCGAGCGGTAGCGTTGCAGCGTGCGCTTGCTTACGTGCAGCATCCGGCACAGGTCGTAGTTGTCGAAGAGTTTCTCACCGTTCTCCAGCGTCGGATACTCCTGCGCTTTGGGTGGCTTCTGGCGTTGTTCTATTGCTTCGAGCCGCTCCATGATGCGGCGCATCCATATATCGAAATATTCTTTTTCCAGTAACATGATCTTTGATTTTTTGATTCGTAATGATTCGTAGTGCTTCCGTTACTGGTGCATGGCACGGATCGCCGCGCGGCAGGTGTCGCGGGTGTTCTTCGTTCCGGCGGGTAAAAACGCAGGAGGGCTTCGATGCGTAAACGCATCGAAGCCCTCCTGCTGGGGAAATTGGAGCGTGTGACTCCCGGCCTGCCGTGTGGCGGTGGCATATCAACGGCCTCGCCCGCATATCCGCCCGCCGCGTCGGACGAACGGAGGTCGCATGCGGCGATGAATTGCAACGGCAAATATTCGGACGGCCGGTGCGGTGAGCCCCGCAATGGCTGTCCGCACTCCGGAACCTGCTCGTTCCGGCGACCCTCCGCACTCCGGAAGCGCCGCCGCCCTGCGAACCGAGAAAGCCTCCGGAACATACGCTCGGAGGTTTTCTATGGTATAGACATGCAAGAACGATCCTCGCTGCCGCTGGCTGCGGAGCCGTCGTCCGCGAGAGATCGGTACGGAATTTGTGTACGCTGCCTGCCTTTTATATCTGTTTTTGGCAACTATATCCCGTTTTACACCGCCGTACCTCCGAAACCCGACTGCCGAAGCGGGCCTTGTCCGAAGCCTCCGCCAAGGCGGGGTTTGGGGGTGACTCCGATCTGTAAACGCGGCTCTGCCGCGAACGCTCCGACAGCCAGTCGCGTGCAGCGACTCGGAAAACCGACGGAGTGTAAAGCAAGGTATGGCTGCCTCGTTTTTCTCAGGCCCGAAAGCCGGCTTCAGGTTCCTGTCTGCTCGCGCCGCCTCTGTGCTTCGTTGTGCCGCTCGACCGGTTCAGGGAAGTTGCGGCGGATAAATCCGTTCAGCGCAACATAGTTCAATCCCAGATACCGGGCGATGGACTCCATGCTCTCGGTCGTTGGGCCGTATCGCCGCACGGCTCCTCCGTATTTTTCCATACTGCGCCGCGCGACGATGCATCCGTTCGGAGCACGCACCATATCCTGACGCGCATGGAGTTCCGGCTTGTGCTCTTTTGCCGGAAACACTCCGGCTGCAGGCTGAACCCGGCAGTGACTTTGTCCGTCAGCAATCCGCTCTCTTTCAACTGTCCGATAGCTTCTGTATATTTGGCTTTTGTCGCCGGGGTGTATCTCCTCATTTTCGACAACCTATGGGAATGCCCTCTGCGTAAGGAATGCCTTTCCGTCGGCATACCGGCCCTTTATGCCTCGTCTGGAGGTGTTCGTAAAAACCTCCTCTCGACACGTTCGTTTGTGCCGCAATCCGGGCGGCGTAAGGTATCGTGCGATAGAATCGGAGCGCTTCAGCATATTTTTCCACCCTTGCCACTTTGGGGGCATGGAGGCTTCCACAGCTTGTTATTTTGCCTTTGCGCTGTTGTTCGACCGCCTTTTCCCGAATCTCAATACGCTTGCCCATAAGCTCTTTGTGGTAAAACAACAGATGCTGCTCCAGTCGGATATATCGCTGCTCCGAGCGGCTTCGCTGAACGTGATGTAGCGATCCCCGCGTAGCAGCCTTTCGGCCCCGGCATACCGCTTCTTGCAGAATTGCCGCGTGCCGTGCGGAAGGTTATCGCTCAGCCCCAGCCGCTTGCGCACCTTTTCGTGTCGTTTGATCACTCTGGGATAATGCGTCCGGAGTTGTTTGCTGAGATTCGTGTCGTCTAACCCAAAGCAGCGGGCGATCTGCGAAATGTTGTATTCGATGTAGTCCATGCTGTCGTACGCCTCGATCGCCTCTTTGTCGCATGGACTATTGTATTGTGCCAGTATCAGGTGCCGGTCGTATTCGCGGATATGGCCCTTCACCCCTGAAAGGCTTACGCCGCAGGTTCGGCTGATTTCGCTGCAAGAGAGTCGGGGCGAACGATAGAGCTTGACGGCCTTGCGGTATCGGTCTACCGTCTTCAGTCGGGAGTTTGGGGTGCTGGAGCCTCCGGCCATTCGGATACGGGATTAAAGCAATGTAACGACTTGACACATCAGGTTGTTACATTTTTGTAAAGAGAACAAGTAACGAAAAAGCAACGGTCCATTTTCAATAAATTGCACGAAAATACCGCATTTCAAACAACCTATTGCAAGATATGGATTTTTTTAGAGATCGGCAAATCCGTTGGAATTGACGGCAGCGTACATCACAATCACATTGTGATCTCCAAATAAGAATCATTATGAATTATCCTATGTGTAATCGGGGACACTTCCCGATCGGACCTATTCGAATCAGGATCGGTATGATACAGCGATATAGCCAATCGAAGGCAATGAGCGGTGAAAGGAACCGCAAAGATCGCAGCGAAGGGGATGAGACGATCCAACCGCCATACGACATGTGCCGCCCGGAAGAGCAGGCTCAGAACCTGCGACAATGACGCCGCGAAGAGGATGGGACGGGCGGTAAAATGCCCCCCCCTGCCTTGCTCAAACGCAAGACTGGGGGGGGGCGATCCGGATTGCCGGAATGTGTCGCCCGCGTGCGGGTTCGGCACACCCGCTCTACCAATCAACTTCGAAGGCAAGGACATTGTACGTGCCGCGTTTCTTGCGGCGGCAGTCCATGCAGGCCGTGAAGACATCTTCGAGCGAGATGTCTCCGGCCTCCTCCGGGGCGAACAACTCTTCCCCATGACTGTTTCCGTTCATGCCCATTCGCTCTGTCGCATCAGGTATCTTACAAAGCAAGGACGGGACGCACATCGAGGTCGCTGCCCTTACTGCTCCAGTCACAGCGCACGCGACCATTGGAGCGCACGTCCCAGAATCGTGCGTTGCCGTCCGAGGCCTCCGAAGACGACCCAAACAAGGCACCGCCGCATCGCTCGTAAAGGCTGCCGCAGTTGCCGGAGCGAAGAGCAGGTCGCTCTGCCGAAAGCCATCCTACCCGGCCGCTCTGGTCGGCCTGCACGGCCGAAGCGTTCCCTTCGCCCACCGCCGAGGAACCGTCCCCGCAGCACCATGCTTGCAGTGTCTTGCGCTCGGCCGAGTTCGTCCACCAAAACGGAATGTCGGAGATCGGACAGCCGTCGCTATCTGCCGTGTAGATTTTTACTTCGGCTTGTGCGCCCGCCTTGGCAGACGCAGCCTCGACAGCCACTTGCTTGCCGCCCTTCTATGTGTCGTTGGCCGTGGCGCGGGTGGTCCGCTCCACCGCAGCCGCCAGCATCACGGATATTCGCCCGCAGGAAACGGCTCTCCCTGCCCACCATCCGCCGGGTCGTCATTGCACGTCGCGAACAGACAGCCCGCAAGCAGCGTGAAGAGCGTTGCCCAACGGCCACAGCACGCAGACAATCGATGAAATAGGTTTCGTTTCATCTTATCGTTGTATTTAGTTTTTCATCTTATCGCGCTACCGGCGGCCGCGACACCGCCCGACGGTAGCTTATATCATATGGGGTGTACGCCTTCGTGCCTTACGCTGTGGCGGCACGGTAGTGGCTGGCAATGTCACCCGTTACTTTCCGTCCCGAAAGAACAAGTCCATGAACTCGCCCTTGTATAACTTTCTGGTGTGCGAGTCAAGGTTCGCCTTGTTGTACAGTTTCAGCGTGTCGTAGTTCGCACTAAACTCGAAGGAAAGATCTTCGTGATACGGCTTGCCGGTTTCGAGGTCCGGCATAGCGCATTACGGCCCAGATCTTCTCCCGAAAGGCCAAGGCGTAACAGTGCGTCGGGCAATCCTTGCAGGTGCCTTTTCCATTTCCGTAACGGCTATGTTCCAACCGCCGGCAGGCATATTCCCGCAGACGCCGGCAATCGTCACATAGTTCCTTGTTGCCCTCCTTGTGCTGACGTAGAGGGCAATCATGTGCCACAGCGTTTCCTTTTCCCGTTCGATGCGTGTCATTTCCTTATTTCGCTTTTACGACGAGCAGTTCACGTCAGTCGGTCGTATAGCGCCGGCTGAGATGCGCACGGTTCATGCAGAACGGCTCGGGCAGCGTCACGAACCCCGTTTCGTAGCGCTGCAGTCGGTCGTCGCGGTGACGGTCGGTGTAGATGTAGCTGCGGACTTCGCGGCACACCGACCGTTGACCGCGCAACTTCTCAGCGCACATGGAGGCGAACTCCGCTACGATGCGCTCCAGCGGTTCCTGTTCACATATCTCCCGGAGGAAGCTCCTCGATATGGTAATCTGCTGCTTTTGGGGCGGCATCTGCTCAAAGGCGATGCACTCCACGCCCTGCAACTCATTCCACATGCGAAGCCCCGTGACGCCCATCCGGGCATGCACCCATTCCCGGGACAGTTGCACGAATTGCAGGGCCGTTCGGATGTCCATGCCGTCGAACATTCTGCCGTAGCGGCAGCCGATGCCCCAGATGTCGCGCAGCAGAAATATCGTAAGCACCTTCTCGATGTCCTGTTTGCAGCAGCACCCGTCGAGGCGGGGACAGCGTTTGGCGAGCTTCGAGGCGATTTTTGCCAGCGTCTTCGTCGAGGTGGTTCCGTATTTTATCAACATTCCGAAAAGACATGAAATATTGTTTTCGGACATGATGATCGGAATTTTTGCGAAAATGAAGATAATGAACAGAAAAAAATAATATCTTTGTACCGTTATTGGTTTTCCGAGCCGAGTCGTCGGCCGGAATTAAAAGGGAATCCGGTGAGAATCCGGAACAGTGCTCGCTGCTGTAAGTCCCTCTCTTTCGGGAGAAACGGTTCATCCGCACTCTTTGCCACTGGTTTTTACCGGGAAGGCGCGGTGAACGGGACGAGTCAGAAGACCTGCCGTAACAACGATTGGATTTTGTACCTGCGGGACACGGGTGCGAATCGGACGGCCGGTATCCGAAGGCCCGTTCAGCCGATTTCGCTTGCATTTCCGGGGAACAAATCCGCAACGAAAAAGAGTTCGGAACCGGACGATGAACGCTCTGAAACACATAGCATCCATTTTGGAGAAGGGGGGGGGTAAATCGAATATTCGATTTACCGGTTTCTCATATATCGACGACGCCTGCGGCATGTTTCGGCTTGCCGCAGGCGTCGTTCGTCATGCTCCGAAGTATGTAATGCCCAATTTTCAGATGGTTCTGAATCCCGAACTTTTTTGTCCAACTTAAATCAAAAAGTTATGAAAAGAACTTTTCGTTATCTGGCAACGGCTGCCATAACGGCAGCTGCCATCGCTTTCACCGCTTGTAATGCGGATGACGATTTCTACATGGAGCCGCTCGATTCGGCCTCTCCGGAAACACGTGCTGATGTCGGAACCGATTGGGTTACCGTAACCTTCGACGATGTCCCCGAAGATCAACTCGCGGGCCCCTCGTCGTACGGTGCAAACCTGTACGACGGATATACCGGGTCGGCTCCGGCACGTTTCCGGACTTATACCGATAAGGCCGCACGACTTTTCAACATCGAATACGGTCTGAACGAAGACGGATACGGCGGTACGTACAACTACTGGAACGGCGGTATCGCCGTTTCGAACTGGAATCAGATGTCGAACATCTCCGGCAAAACGGGCGAATGGTGGTATTCGTACGAGAATCAGTGCAGTGTCTACAATACCGCCTCCACGAACGGAGCGAATGCGGATGCCGGGCACAGCGGATCGAACTTCGGCGTGGTCTACGGTTATACCGACACCTATTCGGGTTTCATCGCCTGTGCGCAGATGTCGCTGGCAAACGGCGTGGAGCGTAAGTTCGACCAAATGTACGTCTGCAACTCTTCCTACGGTTACGGCGTAATCGTTCACGGCAACAGCTTCACGCAGGGAAGTCTCCCGAGCAAGAACGGCTGGTTCAAGCTGGTGGTTCGCGGTTATAAGACCGGAGAGACGGCTCCCGCGGCGACGGACGAAATTTATCTGGCGGACTATCGGAACGGAGTGAACACCTGTCTGACGACATGGACGCTGTTCGACCTTACGAACATCAAGAAGCAGGCGGTAAACCGGATAGAGTTCGATTTCGAGGGTTCGGATTCGGGCGCCTACGGATTGAACACGCCGGCTTATGTCTGCATCGACGACATCCGTATTTCCAGAAACTGATTGAAAGGCGAAGGCGGAAACGGGGTTTGCTCTCCGTTTCCGCCTATCTCGATTTACATCCATGATAAAGCGTATACTCTGTCTTTTATTTGCAATCCTGCTCTCCTCGTGCATGGGATACGGTCCCATTGACGAGGAGGCCTTCGACGTCGGCGGCGATTTCGGGAACGGCGATGAGGTCACGGGCAAAGGGCTGTTCATCACCAACGAAGGCAATTTCATGTACGGCAATGCGTCGCTCTCGTATTATAACCCGGAAATGAAGCATGTGGAGAACGAGGTATTCGCCCGCGCCAATGGCATGAAATTGGGCGACGTAGCGCAGTCGATGGTCATTCACAAGGGGGTCGGCTGGATTGTGGTGAACAATTCGGGCGTGATTTTCGCCATCGACCCCAATACGTTCAAGGAGATCGGCCGTATCACGGGATTCACTTCGCCCCGGTACATCCATTTTCTTTCGGACGAAAAGGCCTATGTCACGCAAATCTGGGACCCGCGCATCTATATCGTCAATCCCAAGACCTACCAGATAACGGGTTACGTCGAGACGGACATGGACTACGAGTCGGGATCCACGGAACAGATGGTGCAATACGGCAAGTACGTCTTCACGAACTGCTGGTCGTATCAGAACCGCATCCTGAAAATCGACACCGAGACGGACGAAGTGGTGGACGAACTGGTAATCGGCATCCAGCCCACGTCGCTGGTGATGGACTGCAACAACAAGATGTGGACGATTACCGACGGCGGCTACGAAGGTTCGCCCTACGGACACGAAGCGCCGTCGCTCTACTGCATCGATGCCGAGACGTTCAAGGTCGAGAAGCAGTTCAAGTTCAAATTCGGAGACTGGCCTTCGGAAGTGCAGCTCAACGGCACGAAGGACAAAATCTACTGGCTCAACAACGATGTCTGGTGCATGGACGTAACAGCCGACCGCGTGCCGGTGAAACCCTTCCTCGAATACAACAATACGCTCTATTACGGACTGACCGTCAATCCCGTGAACGGCGACGTCTATGTGGCCGACGCCATCGACTACGTGCAGAACGGCGTGGTGCTGCGCTATTCTGCCGAGGGCGAGCTGCTCGACACGTTCACCGTCGGAATCATTCCGGGAGCTTTCTGCTGGAGATAACATTATTCGATTTATGAGAAAAATTCTACTGTTCACTATCTGTTCATTGGCGGTTTTATCCTCCTGCAACAAAAACGACTTGGTCGAGGAGGATCAGCCGATGGCCCCCGAAATCACGCTCGACAGCGAAACGGGCATCTATACGGTGAAGGTCGGCCGTGCGTTGACCATCGCCCCGACGGTCAGGTATGCCGAAAACGCCCTCTTTTCATGGACGTCGGACGGGAAACTGCTCTCCACGGAGCCGATGCTGACCTATACATGGGATGAAGCGGCCGAGGTGTACGTAACGTTCACGGTGCAGAATGAAAACGGCAAAGCCGAAGAGGAGCTGAAGGTGGAGGTGCTGGAGATGGCTCCGCCTGTCATTTCGCTGGCCCTGCCGTCGAAGGGCCTGAAAGTCCTGCAAAACACGGACTATGTCTTTACGCCCGACATTCAGAACTCCGACCTGGAGGGATTCCGGTGCGAGTGGCTGCGCGAGGGCGAGGTCGTGGCCGAAGGCGTGACCTACACGTTCAACGAGGCGGAGCTCGGCACCTATATGGTCGTCTGTCGCGCTTCGAACGTCGACGGCGAGGCGACGAAGGAGATTCCGGTCGAGGTCGTGGACGAACTGCCCTACGAGGTCTTCTTCCCCACGCAGTCCGTCTTCCGCACATCGACGGATCGCTATGCGTATATCGGCACGCCGATTTTCCTCGAACCGCAGTTGGAGTATTTCGACAATCCGCAGTTCGAATGGAGCGTGGATGGCGAGACGGTTCCCGACGCTGCGGAGCGCATGTTCCGGTATACGCCGACCGAAGCGGGCGAACATATCGTCCGGGTTACGGTGCGCGAAGCGAAACAGCGGGCAGAACGTCTTACCCGCAACATCACCCGCGCTGAAACGGTACTCTCGGCTGAGGTGAAAGTAACCTGTTTCGATGCCGCGCAGGAAGACCGCTACCGTCCGGCCACAGGAGGAAATTCGCCGCTGTGGAACAAGGTATACGAATATACGCCCGCACCGGGACAGTTCGTAGGCGAAATGAAAACGGGCGGGTTTGACGGCACGGAGACGACGCAGGAGGCGGCCGTCGCCTATGCTGAGAGGCGTCTGAAAGAGAAGATCTGGGTGTCGCTCGGCGCTTTCGGCGGTTATATCGTCGTGGGATTCGACCACAGCATTCCCAAACGGGCGACGGCGGAGGGCGAATACGACTTCACGATTCAGGGCAACGCTTTCGACGGCTCGTCGGAGCCGGGTATCGTCTGGGTCATGCAGGACATCAACGGGAACGGCGAGCCCGACGACGAGTGGTACGAACTGCGCGGAAGCGACACCGGCAAGGAGGGGACGATCCAGAACTACGCCGTCACCTACTACCGTCCCGCCGGCAGGCAGATGGACGTGCAATGGACCGATTCGGAGGGTAAATCGGGATGCATCGACTACCTGATCACCTACCACCAGCAGGATTACTACTATCCAGCTTGGGTCAGGGAGGATACTTATACCCTTTACGGAACCCGTCTGGCTCCGAACAACGTGCAGGATCCGGAGACCGGATATTGGGAGAACAAAACCTACGACTGGGGCTATGCCGATAATTTCAGTCCCAAAGACAACCTCGGCGGTGACGTGGTGGACGGCAGCGGCCAGACCAACGGATTCCGGATTTCGAACGCCATGCACCGCGACGGAACGCCGGCAGATCTGCAATACGTGGACTTCATCAAGGTGCAGACGGGCGTGCAGGTCAAGAGCGGCTGGCTCGGAGAGGTCTCGACGGAGGTGTTCTCCTTTACGGACTTGTCCATTGCAACCGATAACGAAAAGTAAACAACCAAAAAACGAATAAAGACATGAGCCTGAAAAAAATTATGCTGCTGTTCGCAGCCGGTTCGCTGGTGCTGGCCGGTTGCAGCGACGACAACCCGACCGATCCGATCCCTGAAGATGCCGATGACAATTTCATCACTTCGGTGGTGCTGACTGTCGGCGATAACTCCTATGCCGCGGAGATCGCGGGCAATGACATTACCGTGACGGTACCCTACAACGTCTCGCTTGACGGTGCGACGGCCGAATTCGAGTACACACCTTCGGCGACGATTATGCCCGACCCGTCGACGATTACCGACTGGGATACCGAGCGTCAGTTCCGCGTAACGTCCTACAACGGCGAGACGAACGACTACAAATACCTCGTCGTGAAGGACGACATCCGCGAGGAGGGCGACGTTACGCTGAAGACCGATGCAGAGGTCAAGGCGTTCGCCGACAAGGGCGTGACGATTCTGAAGGGCGACCTTATCGTCGGCGAGGAGAGCGGCGACAACTTCGTGACGGACATCAAGGCGCTCTCGGCGCTCACGCAGATCGGAGGCGACGTCGTCATCAACAACACCTACAAGGGTATTGCGTTGGACGGTCTGGAAAACGTCGTGAAAATCGGAGGTCTGCGCATCGGCTCGACCGAGGCGGCATCCACGGCTCCCGAACTCTACTACGCGAGCCTCAAGTCGCTCGAAGAGGTGACGGGCGACGTAGTGATCTGCAACGACAAGGTGCAGTGGTTCGAAGCCGAGAAGCTGACGGCGATCGGCGGTTCGCTGGTCATGCGTTCGGCGGCGCTTACGTCGGTAACGACGCCTTCTTTGGCGACAATCGGCGGCGACTTCGAGTTGCAGGGGTCGAACGAGGACAAGGCCGGCGGCGATATGACTATCGTAGAGATGAAGGCGCTTGGGTCTGTGGGCGGCAAAATCACCGTCAAGAACCTTGCGAAACTCAATGCCGTGAAATTCGAAGCGCTGACCTCGGCCGGGGCCGTGCTGCTGCCGACGATTCCCTACGAATTCGAGACGATTTCGCTGCCCGTACTTTCCGAGGTCGGCGGAGACATTCAGTTCATCGCCAATACCGACGATACGGCAATCGGCGGTATGACGATGAATACGGGAGTCAAGCAGATCGACATGAACAGTCTGACCCGGGTGGACGGAACGGTCTTCCTCACGGCATTTGCCGAACTTCGCACTCTCCCCGCTCTGAACGGAGTTACGGTGAAGGGTATCGAACTGGTCAATCTGGGTAAACTCCTCGACCCGCTGGACTTCTCCGGAACGACCTTCTCCGGTGGCGGCCGGCTTCTGCTCACCAACATGAATCTGATCGAGACGCTTACGATGCCCGCACAGGCGGACGTAACGCTTGAATTGAGGTACAACAAACTGCTGAACGAGGTCGACGGGGCCGAAGAACTCGCCGGACTTGTCTACTCGCCCGGTACGGACTGCACTTTCCCGACCTTGAGAATCGTCCGGGGCGATGTCTCGTTCGGTCTCGGCCAACAAGTCGGTGTTTCGACGCCGTCGCTCGAACGGGTCGAAGGGAATCTTCTGAACGATGTCAAGACGATTGCGTATCCGAAACTCACGGAGGTCGGCGGATACCTGGCGGTTACCGATAACGTCTCGAACGACAGCGGCAGCTGCGACTTCCGGAGCCTGCACAAAGTCGGAGGACAGCTCTATTTCGACAGCACCAACATCTATGCAGCCATCGACATGCCGGAGCTGGAAGAGGTCGGCACGGCGGCAAATCCCGCTTATTACAAGGAGGGGGCGAACGACCAATATTACAAGGATGCCGTGTACGGCTCCTGCGCTCTTCTCTCTTACGACGGCCTGAACTTCCCGAAACTCCGGAAGGTAGGCGGACGGGGATTCACGCTCGACCTCGGACTGGGAATGGCCAATTTCACGGATTTGAATCTGTTTGCATTGGAAGAGGTAGAGGGGATTTTCCAGATTCACCAGAACGGGCCCGACATGCAGCCCACCGCGCCGTTGGAGACGATCGAACTTCCCGTTATCCAAAAAATCGGATCGGTGCATATCGAAGGCTGCGGAAAACTTACGGATTTCAGCGCGTTCCTGCCCGTCATCGGACAGCTGAATGCCGATACGTGGTTCGTACACGAGGATTGCGGATACAGCCCGACCTACGAGGACATGAAGGCGGGTCATGCTTCGAAACAATAATATGGAGGACATTACCGTACCCGCAGGTTGCGGGTGCGGTAATTCAAACTTTTACGAATGAAGAAACTCGCCCATTTGATAGGTTTGCTTTGTGCGACGGCCGTATCGGCTCAGGAGCCCCCGTCCCAGCCGGCTTCTTCCCACAGCGGCTGGTGGAACGGCAATCCGTCGTTCGTGGTTCCGATCCGTGAAGTGAGTGTCACGGCCCGGCGTCCGATGAAGGAGATAGGCGTGCAGCAGACGAAACTCGATACGACCGTGCTGCACGAGAACATCGCCCTGTCGATGGCCGATGTACTGACGTTCAACACCTCGATTTTCGTCAAGCAGTACGGCCGCGCCACGCTCTCGACCGTGGCGTTCCGCGGCACATCGCCCTCGCACACGCAGGTGACGTGGAACGGCATGCGCATCAATTCGCCGATGCTCGGCATGACCGATTTTTCGATGATTCCGTCGTATTTCATCGACGACGCCACGCTGCTGCACGGCACGTCGTCGGTCAATATGACGGGCGGCGGTCTGGGCGGCGCCGTGGCCCTCTCGACCCGCCCGGCCGAGACGCGTGGGTTCAACATGCAGTACGTGCAGGGCATCGGATCGTTCTCGACATTCGACGAATTCCTGCGGCTCACCTACGGCAGCGACCGCTGGCAAACCTCCACGCGAGTGGTCTACTCCTCTTCGTCCAACGATTTCAGGTATCGGAACTACAACAAGAAGATGAATATCTACGATGACGACCGCAACATCATCGGCACGTACTATCCCGTCGAGAGGAACAAGTGCGGGGATTTCCACGACCTGCACGTGCTCCAGGAGGCTTATTACAACACGGGCCGGGGCGACCGGCTCGGATTGCAGGCGTGGTATATCCATTCGCGGCGCGGCGTTCCGATGCTCAACGTCGATTATCGTTCCGATACGGAGTATCGCAACGAACAGTGTGAACAAACTTTCCGCAGTATTCTTTCGTGGGATCATTGGAGAAAAAATTATAAAATCGGGGCTCGTGCTGGGTATATACATACGCGGCAGACTTACGATTTCTCGCAGGACAAAGGTAACGGGGACTGGGCGGAGATGATTCGCTCGCGGAGTTTCGTCAATACGCTTTACGGCTCCGTCGAAGGGGAGTACTACATCGGCAAGAAATGGCTCTTTACTGCCAATGTCTCCGTGCACCAGCATTTCGTGAAGAGCAAGGACAGGAACGTGCTGGAGCTCAATTCCCAGTCGATAGCGCAAGGGAACAATAAAAAAGTGGTCGTGGGTTATGACCAGGGGCGCATCGAACTGTCGGGGTATGTTTCGGCCAAGTGGATGCCCGCCGACCGGCTGGGCCTGTCGTTCGCGTTGCGCGAAGAGATGTTCGGGTCGGAGTGGACCCCGGTTATTCCAGCCTTCTTCGCCGATTATACGATTTCCAAGCGGGGCAACGTCGTGGCCAAGGCCTCCGTCTCGCGCAACTACCGGTTCCCGTCGCTCAACGACCTCTACTTCCTGCCGGGCGGCAACCCCGACCTGAAAAAGGAGCACGGTTTCACCTACGATGCAGGGCTTTCGTTCGCCGTGGGAAAAGAGGGCGTCTATTCGCTCAGCGGCGAGGCGACGTGGTTCGACTCCTACATCGACGATTGGATTGTCTGGCTGCCGACTTTCAAAGGATTCTGGACGCCGATGAATATCAAGGAGGTGCATGCCTACGGCGTGGAGCTGAAAGGCGACCTGAACGTACAGCTGGCCCGGAACTGGCAGCTCGGCATCGACGGAACGTTTTCGTGGACGCCCTCGATCAACCACGGCGACCCGGTGGACTGGGCGGACGAAGCCATCGGCAAACAGCTGGTCTACGTGCCCGAATACTCGGCGGCCGTTACAGGGCGCCTGGCCTACAAATCCTGGCGCTTCCTCTACAAATGGTGCTATTACAGCGAGCGGTTCACCACTTCGAACAACGACGTGAAAACCAAAATCGGCCGCGTGCTGCCCTACTTCATGAGCGACGTTTCGCTCGAAAAGCTATTCTCGTTCCGCTGGGGGGACTTCTCGGTCAAGGTCGCCGTGAAGAACCTTCTCGACGAGGAATACGAAACCGTTCTGTCGCGGCCCATGCCGCGGATGAACTACGAGATATTCCTCGACATCCGCCCCAAATGGGGGAAACGGAAATAACGCTCTGCGGCGGCGTCCCTTTTAATCACGGCGAACCATTGCAAACCTTTCTTCGTATTGAAAATCGCCGCCGCTCTTTTACGGCCGCATTGCGGGAGCCGGAGTTTTTAGAGATTAGTAATTAGTAAAGAGTTGTCTGCCATATGACGATTTACCTCCGGCTCCCCGCATGCGGACCATACGGAAGATTGAGAAAAATATGAAACGACTGCTTTTCCTCGCAAGCCTTGTCGCCGCTACTCTTCTTGCCGGATGCTCGGGCAAGGGTTGTCCCGGCCCGGAGCGCAACCTCGTCGTCTCCGGAGGCGGCGCCGCAGACCTCCGGCTGGGAATGACCAGCCGCTACACCGTCTTCGGAAGCGGCGACTACGAAGCCGTATCCTCCGACCCGTCCGTCGCGACCGTCGCCGTGGACGGCCGGACGCTCTCCGTTACGGGGCATGCCGTAGGCCGCGCGACGGTTACGCTTACAGACCTCCCCTCCGATGAACGGGTGGAAATCGCCGTCACGGTCGTGGACTTCTACCTCTGCCTGTTCGTCTCCGCAGGTACGGATGACGACCGGACCGTTCTCCGCCGCAACGACGGATTGTTCCTGTGGGCGAACGATGTGTGCGAGTACCGGCTCGTGCGGAATACCGCGCACGAGTGGTGGGGACAGTTCTTGGAGTACGACGAACTGCAACGGGGAACGTATGCCCTGTCGGACGACGGCACGACCCTCGTGCTGACCTCCGCCGACGGAATCGGCGACACGGCTTTCGCGGTGGAAGCGGGAACGCTCCCGCCGAAACGGTTCGCCGCAATCATGACAGAGGGGGCCTCGGCTCTACCCGAGGAGGACACGCCGCTCTACCTGCAACTGACGGAACGAACCTCCGGCGAATCATTTTATTGCCGGCTGGCTCCGGAACTGTTTTACCAAGAGTCTGCTTCGGACAGATAAACACCTAACCATACGATGAAACGATTGCATCCTCTCTTTTTTGCCGCTGCGGCCCTGCTGCTCGCAGCCTGCGGAAGCCGGAACGCGGCTTCGCTCGACGATTTCACGGTCGCGGTCTATACGCCGTCCCACGCCTCGGGTTTCGAGATTGTCGGGGCCGAGGGGCAGCGAAGCACGATTCTCAAGGTCTTCGATCCGTGGCAGGGGGCCGAAAATACCGAAACGATGCTCTTCCTCGCCCGCGACGGGGAGCGAGCCCCCGAAGGGTTCGAAGGGCAGACGGTCGAAGCCGGAGTGAATGGTATTCGTATTTGAGGAAGACGGCGAGACGGCGGTGACGCTTGCAGTAGTCCTTATAGCTGGAATAGGCGTGGTATTTGCCTATACGTTTGAGGAAATCCGCAAGGTATTCGTCGAAATTATATAAGGCAATCCTCGCCCATGCCCAGAAAGGCGTTACGAATCTTTTCGGCCGTAACATACGCATCCCGGTCGCAGAGACGTTGATATTGTTTGCTGATATTGGTCTTGATATTCTCCAGCTTCTCATTAATGCGCTGCGATTCGAGACTTTTGCCGGAGGCTTTGTTGGCTTTAGTATCCCAAAGAGAGGTGCGAACGATAAGTTTGCTGCAGAACTGCGACTTCGTACCGTTGATCGTAATACGACCCATGACGGGAACCTGACCGTGTTTTTCCGATTGCCTTTTCACGTAGAAAAGGACTTGGAACATGCTGCGTTGCATGATAACCTGAACTTTGTGGTTTTGTTAAACATTAAGTCAAGTTATTTGGTATGCGAAAATTCGATGCAAGAAGCTGAAAACTAATATTTTGCGACAAACAAAACATATCTTCCAGGCAACGGATAAGTAACTGAACTTACCATTAAACCTGCCCGAGTTTGCTGTATCAATTACTCCAACGTATATGCAGAATAGAAAAATAACAGTCTGTAAACAAAACCCTTGCTATTTTCTGCACTCTCGTTATCTTACTAAATTCTGACCGAGATAGGGATGTATCAAAAATCTGCATTTTGACACAATTCCGTCTCTTTATGCTCCTTGCTCCGGCGGCAGCAGTTTGCTCAGTACGGGGTCTTTGCGTAGGCGGTCGAGTTCCTTGTCGACGATCTCCGCGGCTTCGGCCTTGATGCGGTCGTAATTCTCCTTGATCGTTTCCTGCATGCGATCTACGCCGTTCTCGTCCGTGAAATCGGTAATTATGGGTATCTTCACGTAGCGGGCCGTCTCGGCCTTGACCTTCGCGCTGTCCACGACGATCTCCGCGTGGAATATCTTCTGCTCGATAGGCTGCTCGAAGCTGTCGGCTACGGCCCCGACGAACATCCCCTGCGTGAGCGTCGAGATCTTCGAGGCCGGGATCAGGCTGTCCATCTGCGTCGATATGGAGGTCGATTTGTCGTTGCGGTTAATCGTCATGGACTGTCGCTTTTGTAGCACCTTGCCGAACCGCTCCGAGAGCATCTTGGCCGTTTCGCCCACCACCTGCCCGGAGAAGATGTTGCCGACGGTGTTCATCACCACGGCGGCCTCCTTGTCGCCGTAGTCGCGTTTGAGCTGGCTGAAGTCCTGAAAACCGAGCAACACGGCTACCTTGTTGCTCCGGGCCGTGGCGATCAGGTTGTCGAGGCCCTTGAAGTAGATCGTCGGCAGTTCGTCGATGATGACCGACGATTTGAGCTGCCCCTTCTTGTTGATGAGCTTCACGATACGGCTGTTGTACAGACCGAGGGCTGCGCCGTAAATGTTCTGCCGGTCGGGGTTATTGCCCACCGCCAGCACCTTCGGATCGTTCGGATTGTTGATGTCGAGCGTGAAGTCGTCGCCCGACATGACCCAGTAGAGCTGCGGGGAGATCATACGCGAGAGCGGAATTTTGGCCGAGGCAATCTGGCCCTGCAACTGGTCTTGCGCCCCGCCGAGCCACGCATCCATGAACGGACTTAAATAATTTTCCAACTCCGGATAACTCGTCAGAATCGGGAAGATATCCTCGTAGCGTTTGTTCAGAAACTCGATGGCGTGCGGAAAAGTGCAGTACTTTCCCCCGTCGTAGATACGCAAGAACCAGATCACGGCGGCGAAGAGGATGATCGGGCTTTCGACGAAGAAATCGCCCTGCTTCTGCACCCATGTCTTGTTCAGGTTCAGCATGATGGTATAGGCGCTCTCGTAGGCGTCCGAGATGTCGTTCATAAAGGAGGGGTTGATCGGGTTGCAGCGGTGCGAGCGGCGCGGGTCGTCGAAATTGATGACGTAAAAGGTCGGTACCTTCTTGTAGCCTTCTTGGTGCATCAGCAGGTGGTTGTAGGCGATCTCCGCGAGGTCGGGAAACTTGAAATCGTAAACATACATCGTGTACCCCTTTTCGATCTGCTGTTTGATGAATTGATTGACAACAGCGTAGCTCTTGCCCGACCCCGGAACGCCGACGCAGATACAAGCTCTCTGCGGCACTACGACGTTGGCGAAGCCGTTGTGCCACCGCTTGTTATAATAGAACCGCGTCGGTAGGTTCACCGAGTATTCGTTCTCGACGAGTCGCGTCTCCTGCATGAACGATTCGTTCTCGTTGTTGAAAGGGTCGTCCATCATGTTGTTCTTCAACAGTCGGCTCATCCACACGCCGCCCATCAACAGGCAGATATATCCGGCCGATAGCGTCAGGATGTAGAACCCCACGACGGCGGACTGCGGCAGCGGCAGGTCGAGCAGCCACCAGTTGAAAAAGAAGAGCACGAAGCCGGCCGCGAGTGCTGCGAGGATCTTGTTCCATGTGATCTTCTCCTCCTTGACCCCTTTGGTGCCGAGGCACGAGAGGCCGAGAAAGAGCACGGCGAAAAGTTTGGTGTAGAGTATGCTGCCGAACAGCCCCGCCGTGCGGTCGAAGCCGAGCAGAATCCTGTCTATCATGCCTATATTGACGTCCCACGCCAAAATCTGCCCGTAGCAGTACCAGTAGATGTGGATTACCACGAATAAAATACTCAGGGCCCGCATGAAGTCCATGACCTTGGACAAACCCCTCAGATCGTCCTCCTGTGACATATTCGCATCGTTATTAAATAGTTCTGCTGCGAATTTAAGACGACGCGGACTGCGGACGACGGTGCAGTGCCGCTGTGGCGGTCGTCGGCATCGGTGTGGCAGCCGTTGGCACGGGGAACGGACATGGCGCTGCGAACTGGCGGGAAAAAGAGTATCTTTGCACTGCTGATTGGAATTATGGCGAAGTTGACGATCGAAACCGGACAATGCGACCGGATATTGCGGCGGGCGGTCGAGGCAGACCCTTCGGCCTGCTATGTCGGGGCGGACGGCCGAGGCGGCAGATCGGAAAAATAAGAGGGCTTGTCCAGGACTTGTCATACGGCCCTTTCGATGTAAATTTATCGGGTTATCTGCCTTATCGGATGCCATACCGCAGAACATGCTGCTGAAGAACCGGATGCGGTCGGGTTTATCGAAACGGAATCCCATGAATTGAATTTGATTCTCGGTTTATTGCACCTGCTGGATTAAAAAACTAACTTTGTAAAAAATAAATCCGTTATGGCAGACAGTAAGATCGTTGTTTTTCAGGACAAGCAGATCCGCCGCGTATGGGTGGATGACGATTGGTATTTTTCTATTGTCGATATTGTCGGTGTGCTTACCGGGTCTCCGGAACCGCGAAAATATTGGAATAAGGTAAAAACGCGGGAATTTACCGATCTTCAGTTGTCCCCGATTTGGCGACAACTGAAACTACCGGCTGCCGACGGTAAGCAGTACAGGACGGATTGCGCTACAACGCAAGCTATGTTTCGTATCATCCAGTCGATCCCCTCTCCAAAGGCCGAGCCATTCAAACAATGGCTGGCACAGGTCGGATATGAGCGTGTGCAGGAGATCGAGAACCCTGAGCTGGCACAGGAACGTATGAAGGCCATTTACGAGGCCAAAGGTTATCCGAAGGATTGGATCGACAAACGGCTGCGGGGCATCGCCATACGGCAAAACCTGACGGATGAGTGGAAAGAACGCGGCATTCGGGAAGAGAGGGACTTCGCCATCCTGACGGCGGAGATCGCGCGTGCGACATTCGGCGTGACGCCTTCGGAACACAGGGCGATCAAGAGGCTGACGAAAAAGGGACAAAACCTGCGTGACCACATGACCGATTTGGAGCTGATCTTTACGATGCTGGGCGAACGGGTGACGACTGAAATCTCACAGCAGGAAAAACCCGATACGTTCGCCGAAAGCAAACAGGTCGCCCGGCGCGGCGGCAATGTTGCCGGAGTGGCCCGTAGGGAGACGGAACGGGAGTTGGGGCACAGTGTCGTGTCGGGCCAGAATTTTCTGGACAGGAATCCCGATGGACTGATCGAGGACACGATCGGACTGCCGCCGCTTGATTCGGAGAAGGAATAAACAGTCCGATCGAGACACCGATAACCGATGAAAGGGGAAAGCCTTGCAAAGATAAAATGCAAGGCTTTTCCGTTTATAGTTTGATTTTCTTAGATGGAAAATCATCGTCCGTGCGGGGCGGAACACCGCCGATGACGATACGACCTCCGGAGGCGTCGGCGATCTGCCGCAGGCGTGCGGGAATATGCCGTTGCAGGTCATCGGCGATAGGCGTTTCCCGTCGCGCGTCCTTCTCCTGCTGCTGTTCCTGCTGCTCTCCGGCCTCTTCGCCGTCACGGTCGCTACCTACGGGGTTGAGCGCGAGTTGTATCTGCCGGTCGAGCTGTTCCATCCGCTTTTTGTGCCGTGAAATCGGCTTATTGATTATTTAGAATTAAATTATTATATTTGCAATAATATAAAGTCAAATAACATTTGAATGTCATGCAAACTGTCAGAAACCCTTTCATTGTCAGTGGTTACGTTTCCGCAGACTACTTTTGCGACCGGAAGGCTGAAACCGCAGAACTTACGGGCGCACTCGTGAACGGGCGCAATATAGTAATCGTATCGCCCCGACGTATGGGAAAGACAGGGCTGATCGAACACTGTTTCCATCAAAAAGAGATAGCGCAAGGCTATTACACGTTCTTCGTGGATATTTACGCTACCGGATCGCTCAAAGAGTTGGTATTCATGCTCGGCAAACATATTTTCGATACGTTGAAGCCCAAAGGAAGGAAATTCGTCGAGGGATTCTTTGCTGCGATCGGTTCTCTGCGCCCGGCTTTCAAACTCGACGCGGTATCCGGGGAACCGGTATTCGACATCGGTATCGGGGAGATACGCAAGCCGGAGGTATCGCTGGAGGAACTTTTCGCGTATCTCGAAGCGGCGGACAAACCCTGTCTGGTGGCCATTGACGAGTTCCAGCAAATCGCCCGTTATCCGGAAAAAAATGTGGAAGCCGTACTGCGTACGCATATACAGAAATGTACCAACACGAACTTCGTTTTTGCCGGAAGCCAGCGCCACATGATGCAGAATATTTTCTTCTCTGCTTCCCGGCCGTTCTACCAGAGTGCTTCGTTCCTGAACCTCGGCCCCATCGAGGAGAGAGCCTATCACAAATTCGTAAGGGAGCATTTCGAACAGGCCGGTAAAAGGATTTCCGACGAGTGCATTGCTCGTATTTACGGACTGTTCGAAGGTCATACGTGGTATATGCAAACTTTGCTGAACCGCCTCTATGAACAAGCGGTTCCCGGTGAAACGATAATACCCGAAGAGGCGAATAGCGTCCTTCATGCCACCGTGGATGCACAGCAGAGCGTTTACCAGAGCATGGTCGCCATGCTCTCCGAGCGGCAGAAGGAACTGTTGTTCGCTGTCGGCAAGGAAAGACGGGCAACCGAAATTACCTCGGCGGATTTCATCACAAGGCACGGACTTTACTCTTCCAGCAGCGTACAGTCGGCAGCCCGGCAATTGCTTGACAAGGAGTTGCTTACCAAAGACGGGAACATATATCAGGTATATGACCGCTTTTTCGGATTATGGATCGCCCAGACTTACGGTACGGGATATTGCCTCTGAGTTCGGCCGATTTGCAAGATAGAAAGTAAAAGTAGGGGACGCACGTTTAATTATAAAACTATTAAAATGATACGCGGAAATTTAATAGCTTCTATTGCCGTATTTACAAATCTATACGATGCGGAACACGATATATATTCGGTTTTAGCCCGGTTCGTAACGGCAACTATCAATCAAAAAAATATGTGGTCGTTCGATATAACGACGCTTCGTAATCGGTTAAGGGAATGTTTTGAAATTGACGTATATGAAAGTGTCCTGAAAACGGTCATACGAAATCGCCTGAAAGATTCTATCACGAGTACCAATGGGGAATACCATGCAAAACCCTCGGCCGAGGCATTGAAAGATTTCGACAGGCAACTGTCGGCGCAGGATACGAAGTATAGGCCCGTATTTGATGCTTTGATAGCATATTACAGAAGCTCGACTTCTCAACATATACAAGACCAAGATATTATCGAGGGTTTTACGAAATTTCTTTTGACGGATTCCAGTCAGGATACCGGACACATATTTTCCCGCTTTATGCTTTCCAAAGAAAGCGATAAGGAATTCGTAGAATGTCTGAACGAGATTAAGGAGGGTTTTATTATCATTTCCGGACTGAAAGACATTACCGAATCGACAGATCTAAATACGATAGGCAGCTGGACGACTCAACTGACGATCTATCTTGATACGGAAGAATTATTCAGTGTATATGGATACAACGGCGATTTACACAGCCGTATTCTGAACGATTTTCTCTCTCTGGTACGGGAAGCGAACAAAAGAAAGAAGTATATACAACTGAAATACTTGGACGAAACGAAGAACGTGATCGACGGATATTTCAAACAGGCTGAAAGAATCATAAACAAATTGGATAGACCCGACGGTAAGCCTGCCATGAATACCATATTGAGCCGATGCCAGGACAAAGGAGACGTGCTGGAAGAACGGGGAAAATTCTATGCTTTTTTACAAGCTTCGGATATAGAATACGACGAAAGGTCTATTTGTGTCGATGATATGAACGGTAATCTTCAAACGACAGACAATCTCGATGCAATTCAGACCGATGCGGCATCGTCTTCTTTGACGATCTCCGAGGAGGATATAGTCAAATACCTGCGGATTTTTTCCATAATCAACGGTAAACGCCGCTCCATTCACAAATCAAGTTTCGAAAAGTGCCAGTGCGTTCTGCTTTCGGAAAGTAGTATTCCAAAATTCATATCCCGTCATTCTTCCATACGCGAAGGAACGAATTTTACTTACTCGACGACGATGGATTATGCCATATCCCGACTATGGTTCCGGTTGCATAAAGGTATTATGAGGAATCAAACACCCGCATCGCTGGACGTTATGAACAGAGTGAAACTCGTTATGACCTCTTTGCTACATCGTTCCGTTGTGGATAAATACGACGAATTGAGAACAAAATCATACGATGATGATACTCGAATCCATATATATAATGAAATTCGGGCGTATGAAATGCATCCTGAAGATATTACCGATGCGAATATTGATGATATCGTCGGTTTTATCGAAATCAAGGATGTGGAAACTTTACGAAGGGAAAAAGCGGAATTACAGGAACAGGCAAGTCGAGGCAATATCGCTATTATGGAGTTGCAAAAGATGAAACGAAAACAGCGACAAGATGTTAAAGATAAAGTCAAACGGAAAGTACGGAACTGTATAAAGAGATTTTACCTGTTATGTGTATTGATTTGCGGAAGTTTAGGATTTGGTATTTATTACGTTGTTTCTCGGATATGCTCCTCGCATGATACTTTATTGTCCGTTCTGTCATTTGTGATAGGTTGTATCGTTCTGCCTGCATTGGGATACATACCGAGTATTCGAAAAAAAAATCGCATCGTTGCAAAAACGTATAATCCGTCGCAAAGGCAAATCTTTATTCCATAAATATAGATAAAAAATAACGTCGATTCCCGACCGTTTGCAGCGATCGACTATGGGAAAAGCAAATTCATACGGGAATGAAAAGAGCCGCTGTGGCATGCGGCTCTTTTCATTATAATTTCTTTTTGGATGTTGTAGGATTATTGTCCGTGCGGGGCGGAACGCTGCCGATGACGATACGTCCGCCGGAGGCATCGGCGATCTGCCGCAGGCGTGCGGGAATATGCCGTTGCAGGTCATCGGCGACAGGTGTTTCCCGTCGCGCGTCCTTCTCCTGCTGCTGTTCCTGCTGCTCTCCGGCCTCTTCGCCGTCACGGTCGCTACCTACGGGTTTGAGCGCGAGTTGTATCTGCCGGTCGAGCTGTTCCATCTCCTTTTTCAAAGCCGCGAGGTCGGCTTCTTTGCGCCATGTGCCCTCGATGATCTGCCGGAGCTGAGGCACGTCCTTTTCCTGCAAGATGCGCTCCTTGCGGAATTTCTCCAGCGTCGGTTCGATCGTGCCCAGCGCATGCAGGGGGTTGAGCGCCGCCGTGCGAGGGTCTCCGGCCAGATTACCGTAGTTGTACTGGTAGAGGTATTCTCCCTCTCCCCGCACGTAAAAGCGGTTGCGAATGGTCTCGAAATCCTCCTTCATGCTCTTTTCGCTCTTGACGATGATCTCGAACCCGTAGATGGAGCCGATCCGTTTCTCACCCGTTCCCGTATCGACGGTTTTTGCGATATGGTTCAGTTGTTTGCCGATGAACTGCGGATCGTTGCTCTCCGCCCCGTCCAGCGTGATACGGTTGCGATACGATCCGTCCTCGTTGAGTTCCGCACGGCTCCTGAAAGCTTCGAGGTCTTTTTCGATGCGTCCGATCCTTTCGTCGAGTTCCCCGATTTTTCCGAGCGTATATTCCAGCTGGCTGCGGCTCGACGACTTGCCGCGCACGAACGCCTGACGCTCGCTCTCCAGCCCCGCGATCTTCTTTTCGAGGCGGGCCTTTTCCAGTAAGTCGGTGTTGCCCGACAGCACGGCCACGTATTCCGAGAAGTTCATGCCGCTGCCTTCGTCCATGCCGCCTTCGTCGATGGTACGCACGCCCATACGGTTCTGTTTGAGCTGGCGGATGAACAGCTGCTTGTTGTGCAGCAGCCCGAACTTGTAGGCGTCGAGCGACTTTTCGACGGCGTAGATCAGCACGTCCACCGTGTTGTCGGCGTAGAGTTTGGCTACCTCGTTGCCTTTGCGGATGCCGCGTCCTTCGCGCTGCTCCAAGTCCGAGGGCCGCCACGGACTGTCGAGGTGGTGGATCGCCACGCACCGCCTCTGGGCGTTCACGCCTGTACCCAGCATGTCGGTCGAGCCGAACAATACGCGGATGCGTCCGGTGTTCATCTCTTCGATCATCTTCTTGCGTTTGCCCTCGCTGCCGGCTGCCTCTTGTATGAAACGAACCTCGGAAGCCGGAATACCGTGGTCTTCGACCAGCTTGCGCTTGATCTCGGCGTACACGTTCCACTCGTCTCCCGGCTTCCATGTTCCCAGATCGGAGAAGACGAACTGCGTACCCTTATGCTGGTCGTACTTACGGTAATAGTGCGCGATCTGCGCGGCGCAGTGGTTCGCCTTGTTGTCCGCATGATCGCCGTACAGCTCCGGGTCGATCATACGCATATCGAGCGACATTTTACGGGCGTAGTCCGTAGCGATGAGCATTTTGGCCTTCTCCTCGCTTTCCGTGAGGGGTGCCCGTCCCAACACCGTGGCGTCGCCCGTCTTGGCGAAATGCACCAGCTTGTCGATAAACGCCTGCTGGTCGGGCGTGGGCGGGATGTTATGCAGTATCTCGTTTTTGTGCGGTCGGTCGATACCGATGTCCTCGGCCGTGCGGAAATCCGTAATTTCCGAATAAAAAGCCGCCAGCTCCGGAACCTTGATGAAATAGCGGAACCGTTCCTTCTGCACGATCTGGTTGGTGACCGAAAATTCGTAATCGACGCTCTTTTTGGCGAATACGGCGGCCCATGCGTCGAAGGTGCGGATGTTCTGCCGGTCGAGTGCTTTCGGACGCAGGTATTTGAACAGCAGATACAACTCCGTGAGGGAGTTGGAAATGGTCGTCCCCGACAGAAATGTCGCCCCCAGATCGCGCCCCGTGCGTTCCTGTATGGTTCTGAGAGCAAAGAGCATGTTAAGCGCCCGCTGGCTCCCGTCGGGGTTGCCGAGGCCCGCCACGCGGTCGTGCCGCGTGTTGAACATCAGATTCTTGAATTTGTGCGATTCATCTACGTAGAGGTGGTCGATACCCATACGGCGGAAGTCCACCGCATCGTCCCTGCGATGGTCGAGGGCGTACTGCGCCTTTTGCAGTTTGGCCTCCAGATTGTGCTGGCGCTTGATGCAGCCGGTCAGCATACGTTTCGACACGTTTTTACCTTGTGCCTTGAGCAGCATGAGGTTCTGCATCACGCTGTCGAGTTCCGCCCGCAAAATCTCCTGCTGGATTTCTGGCGACTGCGGGATCATGCCGAACTGCTCGTGCGAGAGGATCACCGCATCCCAATCGTTGTTCTTGATCTGCCGGAATATCTGTTCGCGCTTCTTCGGCGTGAAATCCTCACGGCCCGGATAGAGCACGCGAGCCATCGGGTACGCTGTGCAGAACGTCTTGGCTATCTCGTGGATATTGGCCTTCAATCCCGTAATCATCGGTTTGTTCACCAGTCCGATGCGTTTTTTCTCGTAGGTTCCGCAGCACATGATCAGGGTCTTGCCGCCGCCGACCTCATGATCCACGATGCCGCCGCCCAGCAGAATATCCATCCAAATAGCGTCTTTCTGGCTCGGATAGAGGTCTTCGATACCTAACGCCTTGCGGTCGAGGCCGGGAAAGGTCAGGTGCGAGCCGTCGTACTTCGGACGCACGAAACAGTTGAACTTGCGGTTATACATGTCGGCCAGACGCTCCTTGAAGTCGGCGGACTGGTCGCACAGCCAGTCCGTGAAACCGCTGCGGATCTCGTCGATTTTGGTGTTGGCCTGCTGTATCTTCTCCCCGTCGCGTACCTTCACCTCTTTCCACTCGCCGTCAATCAGTTTGCGGGCTTTTTTGGTGATGTCCGGAATCGTGTTGTGCAGGGCGTGTTTCATTAGATGCAGTCCGGTATAACGGCGGAACTCTCCATGGACGGCATACTGGTTTTGTATCTTGATATTGTACTCGTCCTTGGCCGTAATGCCGAACTCGTCGAGATCGGCGAGGTAACCGATCTTGACCTCCGTTTCGAAGAGCCACGAGGCGTAACTGTCATAGATGCCCGTAGGTATCCACCGCTCGCCGAAGTTGAAGTCCAGATCCTCGAATGCGATCGGTTTGGGTGTGGCCTCGCGCAGCGCTGCGAGGGTTTCCCGTGCGCCTTCGTGATCCGGATTCTCGTCGAGGAAGCGCTGCACGCGGTCGGCCTTCTCGATGACGTTGCCTGCGATGACACGTTCGGCGATTTCGTACTTCCCGCTGTCGGGGTTGAAATAGATACGCCCTTTGAGCTGTTCCAGCACCTCCGCTTCGCTCGCCCCGGTAAGTTCCGATATATACTCGATATTGATGTCCGCATAACGGTTCATGCTGGCTGCCAATGCCGTATGCACATCGTCCGTCTTTTCGATCTCCGCCGGATTGAAAGCGACGGGATGGTCGAAGATGTCGGCCTTGTTCACGATACCGTCGGTGTAACGTTCCAGCGAGAGTATCTCGTCGGCTCCCGAATCCATCCGTATCTGGTCGATATTCTGCGGTTCGTTCAGCCAGCCGAACCGCTCCACGAAGTTGTCGTAAAGGCTGTTCAGCATTACGCGCAACGCGGGGTGCGGAGCCTGCGTATCGGCCTCCACGTTGTAGAGGTGATGATAAGTGTCCCGCACCTCGATATAAAGCGACATTTTCACCCGCTGTTCTTCGGGCAGGTCGAGCGGATGGAACATCGGGCGCAGGGTTTTCAGGTCGCTCAGGTATCCTACACGGTTCTCCTTATCCACAATGAGCGTCCCGTCGCGGTAATGTTCCGGCCGTTCTCCCTTAAAAGGCCGGGGCGAGAGCGGGTCTTCGGCCGCCTCGTCGCCGTGTGTCGCAGTGCGCGGCGCAACGGCTTCGGCCCGTTCTCCGGAAACGCTCGCGGACGGGACGCCCTGCCGTACTGCGCTGCCTGCGGGTACCGGATTGTCCGCAGCGGCCCCTGTGACGGCAGCGGCATCCGGCTCGGGATGCGGAGAGCCGGTCGCAGCGAACGGATCGGCCTGTGGCGACAATGCGTCCGATAGCTGTGCCCTGTCTCCGGATTTGCCGTCCGCAGCACTGTCGGGAACTTTGCGAGACGGTTCCGGCCGCTCCCTTCCGTATTCCGTTCGGGTCGCGGCCTGCGGCTGCCCGGCTACGCCGGATTGCCCTGCCGCAGGCTTTGCCGTATCCGGCCTGTTTTCGGTTATCGTCCTCGGATGATTTTCAGCAGACGTGCCTGTGAAGTGTTCCGCCGTAACGGCGGTCGATACCTCTGCCGGCTGTCGTTCCTCTTGATGCGGCCGGTTCAGCATCAGCCTCTCCCGCCAATCCATGGGACGTTCCTCCTCCTGTACGGGCTTGGACGCCTTCTGGGAAGAAGTCGCCGATCCCTGTTGTGCAGGCCAGTGTTGTACCTGCGGCATCCCCGCTGCCTGCCGTTTGCCTTTCGGTTTCGGCCCCCGTTTTTTTGGGCGATTCACCTGACTGCGTTCTTCGGCCGAGAACCCGAACAGGTCGTAGAGCGTAAGCACCGGTTCCTGCTGTACGTTCAGCATCGGCTCCGGTGCGGTCTGCGTATCGAAAGCATCGAACAGCGATCCTGCGAACCCATCCTGCGAGGGCTGTCCGGCCGCTCGTGTCTGCGTTGCCGTTGCAGCGGGTTCCGCAACCGTCTCTTCCAGCCCGTCGTCGGCCGGGCGCACCGTGCTATCGGCAGACCGTTCCGTTTCCTGCATGGACTGAGGCTCTTGCGCCGAGGCAGGAACGTGTGCAGGTGCCCGCCGTGCAGCGGGTTCCATAACCGCAGGTTCGGATATTTCCGGCCGGACACCCTGTACGACGGGTTCCCGACGCATCTCCGATGTATCGGCCTGCTCCTTCTCCGGAGCTGCGGCCGCGACCGTTTGTACGGCGGGTTCGGCGTATCCGTACATTTCCGGCGAGGGCGGGTAGTCTTCCATAAACCGCCTCTCCCGCTCCTCTTGCCACGCGCCGAACTCCGCCCAATCCTGCCCGGCAGGCTGCCATGCTTCCTGCGTAGGCAGAGGGGGCAGGGATTCGTTCGGCATGGCGGCACCCTCGGCCTGTACGGTCGCTTCGTCCCGTATTTCCTCCGCTTCGGCATCCTCTATGGGGATCATCTCTCCCGTTTCGGGGTCGAGCCGGTAGCCGTCGGAGGCGGCCTGCGTAACGGCATACCGTTCTTCCATCCACCGGTTAAGGTCGCGCCACTCCTCCTCGGTAGGGTGCCAGAACGGCCCCGGCTGCTCATCGAAAGGTGCGGGTTCCTGCATCCGGCCGGCCTGATACCGTTCCGCTTTCTGCCGCAGGTCGGAAAGCACTTCCTGCAGTACCTCTCCGGCTCGGCGCGGGCCGCCGCGCCGAGCTGTTTCGGGAAGAGGAACGGAGGTTGCCGGCTGCCGGAATTCTGCGGTTTGTCGGGACGGGTGCGGCGAAGCCGGAACGTCCGGAAAGAGCGTCGTTTGCGCGGATGAAGGTTCCGCCTGCCGCCTTTCGGCACGGAGGGCCTCTTCCGTCCGGATGCTCGCCTCGACCTCGTCCGGAAACCAATGGTCTTCTATGACCTGCCAGAACGGATCGAGATCGGGAGGGTACGGCGGCTCGTCGTCGAATATACCGACCGTAGTTTCCGAAGGCTGCACCATGGACGGTGCAGCCTGTCGTGTCTGCTGCCTGACTGTTTGGCCGGATAATTCTGTTTTTTGCTCCCGCCCGATGCCGCCACGCTCCGTCGCAAGATTTTCCTGTGCGATCTCTTCGTTCCCGTGTTGCCGCAATACTGTTTGCCCGGACAGTTCCGTATTCCGTACCTGCCCGATGCCGTTGTGCGCCTGTCTCGGACTTACCGTCTCCGTCTGTTGTTCCCTGTACTGATGCGGGGCGATCTTCAGGGCATGGCTTTCGTACAGCTCCCGGTTGAAATGCCGCTCCATATCCTCCGCGAGCATATCCGCCAACGCACGGGCGATGCCTTCCACGCCCCCGGCGTAGGTGAACTCCATCGCCGGTTTCCCGTAGGGGTTCGTGCCCACTTTGGCCGAGGTCTGCACCACGCGGTCGAGCGATCGGAAGCTGTTATTTACCGTAATGCCGTTCGAAAGCGTGCGCGTTTCGATAAAGTCCCGCTGCCGCTCGGAGAGGGGGCGGGCGACCGAGTTCTTTTGCAGGACGATAAGATCGCTGCCCACCTCCGTTCCGGCATGGTCGGTAAAGAGGTTGTTCGGCAGCCGCACGGCTGCGACCAGATCGCACCGCTCCATCAGCCATTCCCGCACGGGTTTGTTGCGTTCCGAATCGGCCATACCCTGCGAAGTGATGAAGGCGACGAGGCCCCCGTCGCGCACCAGATCGACCGACTTCATAAAGAAATAGTTGTGTATCGCCCATGCACCTTGTCGGCGTACCGGATCGCGCGAATTCGAAAACGCAGGATCGAACAGAGAAACGTCCCCGAAAGGGATATTGCTCGTAATCAGGTCGAAGTGCCCCTCGTAGGCGGGTTCTATGGTTTCGAGGCCCTGCACCCGCACCGTATCGTCGGGATAGAGCCTGCTCAGGATCAGTCCCGTCATCGGGTCTTTCTCGAAGCAGGTGATCTCGGCCTCTTCGTTATAACGGCGCAAATACTCCACGAAAGCCCCCGTCCCGGCGCTCGGTTCGAGTGCACGCACCGGAACGGCACCCGCATTATAGAGCATCCGCGCAATGGCGTCCGTCACGGGTTCCGGTGTGTAGAAGGCCGTCAGCACCGAAGCTTTGAGGCCGTCCAGATAGCGTTTGTACTCGCGCTCGCCGCCGGTGTTCTCTTTCAGCACGGCGTGCAGCTCTTCGATCAGGGGCGTGAGCGCCGTTTTCTTTTTGTGCGGCAGCGGTTCCAATACCTCTTTGATCGCTCCGAAGCCGCTGTACGCACGCAGCACATCCCGTTCTTCGGGCGTAGCCGCCCGCTGTTCCCTCTCCAGCGCGAAGGCCCTGCGGATCGCTTCGATATTGCGGCGCAGGTGTTCGGTCTTATTGTATGCCATTGTCGAGCAGAATTTGAACGGTTCCCGTAAGTTCGGTGTAGAGCAGAGCGTACTGCGGCGTGGCGGCGAAATCGTCTGCAAGCTCGTAGCTTCGGGCGACCTCGCGGGCCTGCGGCAGAAGGATGAGGGCGGCCTCGCGGGCATCCTCTTCGGGAATGATGTCCGCGAACTCGCTGCGGATAACGTTTGCGAGAGTACCGTATAGCGAGAAATGAAGCCCCCGGTAGAGTACGGCGTCGGCCTCTTCCGCCGCTTCGATACGGGAGCCTCCGCTGCGTATGATACAGCTGTACGCTTCGGCCGCAGACTGCGCCCGCGTGCGGATAAAGTCGGCATCATTCGCCAGGTCGGGATGGCTCTCCCGCAGATAAGAGAGCAGCGAAAGGCCGTAATAAGATAACCCCGTTTGCGGGGCGTTATGATGATCGTTCGGCATGATGTGGATTGTTCAGTGGTGTGAAACGAAAAGGTCGAAGGAAGAAAAGGCGCTCCGGGTTCCCACCCGAAGCGCCGCCACTGAGCATCCCTGCCGAACGCCGAAAGCGTCTATGGCAAGTCGTTCAGCGGCAAAGGTAAGGATTATTTCCGGACTTTCGCCGCACCCGGCTTACGGGTCTTGCCGCCTTGGTCGAAAGCGAACGCGGTGCGGTAATCGCTGTCGAAGACTACGGCGGCCTCGAACGTGCCCCCGTCCTTCTTGGCGAAGCCCTTGATCATCGGGGTTCGACCCTTGACGAGCAAGGCTTCCAGCTGGCTGTCCGTAAGCTCCTTTTTCGCTATCGTCCGGAATACGGTCAGGCCGCACTCCGCATTTTCGCATTTGGCGGCCTTCGGGTAGAACGTTATCCGGCCCCCGCAGCGGGGGCACGGAGCGCCTGGACGCCCGGCAACCGACCCGACCTGCACCTTGAGCAGTTCGGAAGTAATTTGCGAGGCGTAAACTTCGATACCTTTACGAAAGGTGAAGGCGTTCATCTCTCCGGTGGCGATCTTCGCAAGGGCCAGTTCCCAGCCGCCCGTCATGGCGGCGTCGGCGATACGCATGTCTTTGACAATGCCGTACACGGCGAGGCCCTTTTCCGTGGGCACGAGCGACTTTTTATCCCTGCGGATATACTCGCGCGAAAAAAGCGTCTCGATCACCGCCGCACGGGTGGCGGGAGTTCCGAGGCCGAAATCCTTCATGGCCTCGCGCTCGGCTTCGTCTTCCAACTCCTTGCCGGCGGTCTCCATTGCCGCGAGCAGGCTGCTTTCGGTATGCAGCGGGCGGGGGCGCGTCTGCTTTTCCTGAAGGTCGCATCCGCGCACCGTGAGCATATCCCCCTCGGCGAGCTCGGGCAGAGCCGCCGCATCCTCCTCTGTACGCTCTTCCGGCTCGCCCCATACCTTGCGCCATCCGGCGCTCGTTACGATCGTGCCGCGCACCTCGAACGGAACGCCTGCACACTCCATACGGACGGAGGTGATCTCTTTCAGACACGCGGGCGAGAACGCCTCGACCATGCGGCCGGCGATCATATCGTAGATTTTGGCAGAATCCGTCGCAAGTCCCGCGGGCGTATGGCCGGTGATGAGCAGAGCATGGTGGTCTGTCACCTTCCTGCTGTCCACCGAACGGTGGTTCAGCTCTCCGCCCGACAGGTCGGCAGCCTGATGGCCGAAACCCGTATGGCCGGAGAGCGAGGCCAACAGCGGGGCTATCTCCTCGAACACATCTTGCGGAATATAGCGGCTCCCCGTGCGGGGATAGGTGATGAGCTTCTTTTCGTAAAGTTCCTGCGCGATGCCGAGCGTCTTTTCTGCCGAGAATCCATGCCGCGTGTTGGCCTCTTTTTGGAGAGCGGTCAGGTCGTACAGCAGCGGCGGTTGCTCGGTTGCATTGCGGCGTTCGACCTTTATAATCTGCACGCCGTCGCTGCCCCGGACTGCGGTACAGGCTTCGTCCGCCGCCGCTTTCGTATCGTATTTCGGCGTCGAGAGGGCGGCGAACGCCGTAGCGTCTTTGGCCGTGTGGAGTTTGAGCCGGAAATAGGTCTGCGGCGTGAATGAGGTGTTTTCCAGATAGCGCCCGCACACCAGAGCCAGCGTGGGGGTCTGCACCCGCCCCAGCGACCATGCGCCGCGTCCGGCGGCGATGGCGAGTGCCTGCGAAGCGTTGATGCCCACGATCCAATCCGCCTCGCAGCGGGCTCGGGCCGAGAGGTAGAGGTCGTCATACTCGCTGCCGGGACGTACGGCTGCCAACCCCTCGCGGATGGCCCGCTCGGTGAGGCTGCTGATCCACAGCCGCTCGAAAGGCGTCTTGCAGTCGAGATAGTGATAGATAAAACGGAAAATAAGCTCGCCTTCGCGTCCGGCGTCGGTGGCCACGACGATTCGCTCGGCGCGGGAGAACAGCTCCTTGAGGACGGCGAGCTGTTTGACGGCTCCCGGATCGGGCTTGTACTCCTTGCCGCTTTTGACGCGGCGCGGTTCGAGGATAAAGGTTTCGGGAAGGATCGGAAGGTTCTCTCTCTTGAACCCTTCGATGCCGTAGGCTTCCGGCATGGCCGGGCCTACGAGGTGCCCGAAGGCCCATGTGACGGCGTAGCCGCCCCCTTCGATATACCCCTCTCTGCGGGTGGTAGCGCCCACGACGGCGGCGATCTGCTGCGCTACCGAGGGCTTTTCTGCTATGATGACTTTCATTCGTTCGGTTTTTCGGATGTTTTCAGTGGCTATTTATTTTGCTGCGCCGCCCGTTCTTTTTCCCTTTCGAGACGGGCGATCAGCTTGCGGTCGTAGTAGATGTGGTTGCCGTTCTCGTCGTAATACCGGCTGTCGTCGTCCTGCGTTTGTTCCGCATCGGGGCATTTGCCGATATAAAAGAGGATCAGCAGGGTTACGACGGAGAACGACACCGAGGCCGCGATGATAATCAGAATGGCAGCGAGCATGTTACAGACCTCCTACGCTCTTGGACTTCTTCGGCTGAGGCTTCGGCGGGGTGACCTGACGAACTTCGCGTTCGGATTGCCGCTTCTGCGGCTGTCCTTCGGCCTGCTTGGACGGCTCGTTCGACGGGGTTCGGGCCGGAGTCTGTGACTGCGAGGAGGACTGTTTACGTGAGTAATCCGGGTTCCAACGGTAAGATTTGATCTTTCCGGCCTCGTAATCGGGTTTTACCCAGCGATCCGCACGTTCCGGGCTTCCGGGAAATTGTAATCCCTGCAAGTAGGTCGCTTTGACGTCTTTACGCTTTTCGGGGAAATTGAGGGCGTCCAGCCATTGATTGTAAACTTCTTGGGGCAGCTCCACACCGAACACCCGCTTGGGAATGAACATGGGACGCGGCCCTTCCGGCAGGGGATTGCCCTGCTCGAAACGTTTGGCGGCATATACCCCTCGGTTATGCTCCTGATAGCGCCTTTTGTCGAGGCCGCCGTGGTCGAACTCGATATTGCCCTCCGAGGCGTCGATCTGGATGTAAGCATCGCGTTTGTAGCCGGAACGGGTGGTATAGCCTTTCAGCAGGATTTTACGTCCGGAGTAGAAGTCGAGCTGTTCGCCCTCGGAGAGGTTGGCATTCTTGATCGAGGCGCGTTTATCGAAATCCGAGACAGGCATCGCAACGAGTTCGTTTGTCCACTTGTCGCGCGAAACATAACAGGGCGTCATCTTGCCCGGCTCCAGCTCCAAGTCGATCGCCTTGCCTGCATGACGGGTTTCGATGATGTTGCGCTTGGCCTCGTCGTCGAGCAGCACGTTGTGAAAGGGCGCGTCGAGATCGCACTTCTCCCGATAATAGTGCGGCACGACTTTCAGCGTTCCGTCGGCCTGTTCTTCGAGCGATACGCGCCCTTTGGTGGTGACGCGCATGCCGCCGGGTTCCATCTCCGGCCGCATTTCGATCAGTCCGTGCGATTTGTGCCCGTAGGACATCGCCTTCAAATGGGGTTCGAGGTCTTCCATACGGATACCCATGCGCTCCATACCCGCCATGTCGATTTTCGATATATCCATAGGCTCGAAACGGGGAACCGCGATCTGCTGTTCCATTTTTGCGAGCTCTTCGGCCGGATCGACGCGGTAGTTTTCGAGCAGTTGCGGATCGAGGTCGATTTTGATGAGCTTCTCCAGCACGCTTTCGGCCATGATGAAGATCTCCGAGATACCCGTTTTTACAGGGTCTTGCGACTGCTCCATGAATTTGGTGAAAAACGCCTCCAAAGCAGGTTGATTCGTGTGCACGTCGAACAGTTTGGCGACATTTGCCGCAGTGGGATCGAGCGTCTTGATGTTTCCGTCTTCGTCGATACTGCCGACGGCCTTCAGTTTGCCGTCCTGACCTTCTCCGGTCTGCCTGACGAGCATTACCTTCTTCTCGTCGTTCTTTACTTTTTCGTCCATCTTTACGAAATATTAGGTTAGCACCAATAGCGGTGCAGGGGACGAATTTAACCCGTCTGCGGACGGCCCGGGCAGACAGACCGCCCCCGTTGTCGCGGTTGGAACAGGTGTTGGAAGAGGCTGGCGTCGGTACGGGTAAAATGCAGAAACGACGAACGGTCGGAACGACTATCGTTTCGACCGCCCCGGTACAGTACCTTCCATCACAGATATTGTCTGGATATTCGTCCCTGCCTAAGCAGCTGAATAGTCGATATGAGTAGTGGATGTGCAGGAAAAAGCGCTCCCTTACGGGAGCGAAATAAGATTGCCCGTCTGAAAAAATAAAGGCGGATTCGCATCCACCTTTACTAAAAAAGTATTATTTTTGCATTTGAAGAGTTATTTGAAAGCATGAGAAATAGAGTGTTTCTGAACACTTCCCTTTTTCTTATCCGTTAGCTTATCTCATGCGAGTCCTTCATAATCTGCTCGTAGTCAATTAAACTCTCTCAGACTACATCAAAGATACGAAAAAAGACGATCGGGACACACCCCGGACACCGGACACGCCGAAAGAAGCGCGGGAAGTTTCGGTGCGGAAAGGGAGGAGTTTGCGGAAAAATTCGTAACTTCGACATTCGAAAACCGAAAATCCGCCGAAATGAAGAGAAGAGGGAACCTGTACGCCGCAATCCTCGCAGGGGCGTTGTCGCTGTTCCCCGTCGCTGCCGTTCCGGCGGAAGGGACGGGCCGCACGGCCGGAACGACGGCCGGCGCAAGCAGCGCGACGGACAATGCGGCCGGGACGACAGCCGCCGGTCCCGCGGCGGAGCAGGCCGGAAAGCCCCGGAACGGAAGCGCGACGGGCCGCGCCGGGGACGGGACGGACCGCACCGGAATCGCAGCGGTTTCTGAAGCCGGGGCGGCGGAACAGTCCGGAACGATCCGGAGCGGAACGGAATCCGCCGCCCAAAAGCGTCCGAAGTCGGAACCTGCCGTCCGGGATTCCCTGCGGCGGAACGACCGGAGCGGAGGCATCGCCCCGCCGTCCTTCGCACCGGAGTGCGACGGGAAGCGGCCCCGGCGGCTGACGCACCGTATCGGCGCGGAGTTCCGGCCCGAGCATATCTTCACGATCAACCCCTTTCTTCGGGGCGAGAACCTCGCGCAGTTGCCCGTCGATCTCTCGCTCGCGGCACACCTGAAATACTCCTTCCGCTTCCGGCCGGGATCGCCCGCGGACCGGACTTACGGCGGTGTCTATCAGGGGTTCGGCATCGCCTACTACGACTTCGCCAATCCGCAGGAGCTGGGCAATCCCGTCGCGGCCTACCTGTTCCAGGGAGCGCGCATCGCCCGCCTGTCGCGCCGCCTGTCTCTCGACTACGAATGGAATTTCGGTCTTTCGTTCGGATGGAAACCCTACGACCGGGACGACAACCGCCTCAACACCATGATGGGGTCGAAGATCAACGCCTTCCTCAACGTGAACTTCTTCCTCCGGTGGATGCTCACGCGCGAACTGGACCTCACCTTCGGCCCCACGCTCACCCACTTCTCCAACGGCAACACCAAGATTCCGAACGCGGGCCTAAACTCGGCGGGCATCGGGGCCGGACTGACCTACAACTTCGGCCGGGAGCGGGCCGAAATCCCGCAACGCACCCCGGCGCCGGAATTCCGCAGGCACTTCAGCTACGATCTGGTGCTGTTCGGATCGTGGTGCAGCAAGGGCGTGGAGGTCGGCGACGTGCTCTACGCCTCGCCCGACACCTATCCGGTCGTGGGATTCAACTTCTCGGCCCTGTACAATTTCGGCTACAAGTTCCGCGCGGGACTGTCGCTCGACGGCGTATACGACGGCAGCGCGAATGTCTATGTCCCGGACCGCATCGCGGAGCTCGGCGGCGGAGCTCCGCTGGAATTCGCACGTCCGACGATCGACAGGCAGCTCGCGCTGGGTCTCTCGGGCCGTGCCGAGTTCGTCATGCCCTACTTCACGATCGGGCTGGGACTGGGCATGAACGTCCTGCACAAGGGCGGCGACCTGAAGGCCTTCTACCAGACGCTCACGCTCAAGGTGGGCATCACGCGCAACGCATTCGCGCATATCGGCTATTCGCTCCGGGATTTCCACATGCCCAACTTCCTCATGCTGGGCGTCGGCTACCGCTTCAACAACAAATATCCGCGGCACTACTGATCCGGGAGCCGCGGCGGGAAGCGGCGGCGCTCCCGCCCCGAAACGACGACGGCCCTCCGTCAGAAGGGCCGTCGTCTCGAAAACCGGCTTGCAGGCGATTACAGCGTGTAGCTCACCAACATCTCCTCGGCCGTCTCGGGATCGACCGACCAAGCGATCAGCCGGCCGTCGTGCACGACCATCGGGCCGACGGGCCGGTCCAGAACGAGCCGCCGGACGAAGTTCCCGTCCCAGTCGTAAACGTTGATGCGCGAGGGAAACAACTGGCGAAGATCCCCGGCACGCACCCGTTCCCGCTGCTCGCCGTAGGTATCCTGCATATAACCCACATAGATGAAGCGATCGTCCACGGCCAGCGGGAAAAAACCGTGCGGACAGGAATCGTCCATGTCGAACTGATGCCCCGGATCGCCGGAGGGATGCGCCTCCGGCATCTTGTCGTAAAGCCTCCGCACGACCTCTACTCGGCCGTCCTCCGTCACGTCGAAGACGAGCAGATAGCGGAAATTCTGGCTGCTGTACAGAAAGCGGCTACGCTGCGGATGCCTGTGCAACCAGCCGGTCCAAAATATCGCCTGCTGCAAAGCCGGCAGATCGAGCGGCGGCTCCGGGAACCGGAAATCGAGCGGCGTGACCCGCTCGCCTCCGGGGTCGAGGATCGAAAACGGGCTGAACGATTCGACGGTGTGTCCGATCGTCAGAAAGGTCGTATCGGTCAGCCGGCAAGGCGACTCCAACTGGTAGCCTTCCAAAAAGTCCAGCCTCCCGTATTCCCACTGCGAGGGGTCGTACAAATCGCCGAGACCGATCCGGAGCATCCGGTTTTCCCCGTTATAGAGTCCGAACACGGTCAAACGCTCCGCTTCCGGATCGAAGACACCCTGCGGAATCATCATTTCCAGCGGTCCCCGGCCGCGCATGAGGAACTCCCCCTCCTTCACCAGCGAATCGCCCGAAAAACGGCAGACCGAATAACACTTGTTCAACCGGAACGGATTCTGCATCACGATACGCTCCCCGAGGGTCAGCACCGGGTATTCGCCCAGGAAGTCCCCGCCGACGGGAATGCGCACGGCGTGCAGCGAATCGCCGGGGGCCGTCGCGGAGAATTCGGGGTCGCAGTCGGCCGTCGTACGGACCGGACCGCTGCAACCGACCCCGATCAAGGCGAACAGCGAAGCGTAAAAACGAATATTCATACTTTTTTAAACTCAATTAACGCGGTTAAAATCAATTAATGTGGCAGGATGAATCTGCCCTGTAGCATCTCTCATTTCAAACTTACAACGATACAGTATAGCAGGAGCACACGGAATATCAACAACACTACTCTCCCCTTGATCCATCTCGTCAGCAGACAATGCCTCGATATTCGCTCTCATCAGATCCGTCATTTCCGAATCCCGATTCGCCATATATGCAGAAACACCTGCGAACAAAGCGACTACTACAAAACCAAAATAATACTTCTTTTTCATAACTTTAAAATAATAGATTTATGTTTTTCCAAAAATACACAATAATTTATTAAAAAACAAATATAAATTGTATTTTTTCTATCATACAGAAATCAATACAATTGGCAATATCAAAATCAATTAAACCTATTATATTCCAAATAACCAAGATATACGGTTGCCTAAAGATCATATTGTAACATTGCACCAAAATCTCCTCGGCGGTCGCAGAATTGGACAGGCAATCGGCAGGCAGAGCAGGAGAAGCGGAAAGCGGAAAGCAGATCATGGCGGAATCGGTTTCGGGTCGGACCGGCGCAATATGCCGCCGGCCGCAGGCGTCAGCGGAGCCTGCGGTCCGAATTTACCGAAAATCCGCCGGAACGGCAAATAAAATCCCGGTTATTTTCTCCGCAGCCGCGCCCGCTTGCCCCGCAGCCGCTTCGCACCCGTCACGAGGAAACGCACCGGAAGCAGGAACAGCGTCTGAAACCACTGCCTCCGGGCCGTGACGCGCAGCTCCGGAAGGCCGAAATCGGAAAACGTCCGGCCCCGCAGCACGGGAATATTGCGGACCTTGGCATTGATGCGCAGGTCGTTGCTCACGTTGTCTTCGTGAACGATTTCGAGCCACTTGCCGTGCGGAGAGGAGATATAGACGGTGGGTTGCTGACGGATGGCGCGCGTGTGCCGGTAGGCGATGATCGTTTCGGCACGGTCGTCGAAGGGTTCGACGAGCGTCAGGAAATGGTTGTTCGTGTAGCGCATCTTGAGCAGGAAGCGCTCGGAGGTGAAGTACTGGTAGCCGTAGAGCAGGCTGTATATCCGCTTGCCGGGACAGGGGCGGATTTCGCGCCGGAGCAGTTCGAGGGCGTCGCTCGCCAAAGCGTCGTCATTGTCCAGATTGGTCGTAATCAGCAGACCGTGAGGGGGGGGGTGGAGCCGTGTTCCGCCGCGAGAACCGAGCGGATCGTACCGCGCAGGCTTTCGGTCAGACACGCCGTCTGGGCGGCCGTATAGTACACCGCCTCGAAGCGGGGACACACGGCGCGGTAGGACGCGATGCGGCGGCGGTAGGGTTCGGGCGTGGCGGCGTCGAACAGACACAGCCACCTGAAATCCGTCGCCGTCTGGGCCGCCACCGAAGGCAGGCAGTAGCGTTCGAAGACCTCGAAACGGTGTTCGAGCCACCGCGCCGTGCGGGTCGGGGCCGCGTGTTTGTCCCGCTCGTAGAGGTTCAGGTTGAAGCGGGTGATGAGGAAATGGCTGAAATTCTCCATGATGAAATCCGGTTTTGTCCAGAGACAAAGGTAGGGAATTTCAGCCATTCGGCAAGCGCGGCGCGCACGAATCCGGCGGACAGGGCCGCCTTACACGCCGAAAAGGAATCCGAAGGGCTTCTCCGAGGAGCGGAACTCCGTCGTGACGTCGCCCGAATAGCTCTGCCCCTCGGTCAGGCGCAGGACCCGTTCGCCGCTCCCGGGAGCGAAATCCACCTTCCGCAGATCGACCCGGAAAACCTCCATGCCGAGCGTCGGCTCGAAATAGCAGACGCGGTTCTTCTGATCGCAGACCGTGCGCCAGCGCGTCGAGGCGATGTGCGGCATGTCGGGTGTCGAGATGCCGTAAGGAACCGACACGTTGCGCATGACCGACATGACGGCAGGCACGGCGATCGCCGGATCGGCGCTCTGCACGACGGCTTCGATATAGAACGAGGCGCGCACGAAACGGTCCGAGGAGCGATTGGTCCCAGGCAGCATCGTCAGGCCGCCGATCTGGCGCCAATAGCCGAGAATCGCCAACTGGCGGTCGTAGGAGGGCGAATTGGTCAGCACACGGCATTGCGGGCCGTGATGGATGACGAGCCGGCCGCCGAGGTACTCGAAGACCGCGCTGTCGCCCGTGGCGTCCGAAACGGCGAGGTGCAGGCGTGCAGGCACGCCGTTCGGCAGGTCCGGCGCGTCGATGCGGAACGCCTCCTTCCCCAGTTCGGCGACGGCCTCGGCGACCGTGGCGAAATTGTCCAGCACGTACTGCGTCCAGATGCTCAGCCCCATGACGGGCCGGGTATCGCCGGACCGTTCATAGACCGATTCGGGCAGGAAGAGCAGGCTGGCAGTCAGCCCCGCCTCGTTCATGCCGTCGGCGATGCCGATGTCGTAGCCGGCCGCGGAGAGCGAGCCGTACTTCGAGGTCCAGCGAACGGTGTCGTCGGTCAGCGCACCGCGGCGGACCGCGCCGCGCGGGAAAAGATAGAGGTTGGTGAGCGGGTCTTCGCGCCAGTCCATCGTGCGCCCCGTGGCGACCATGCCGCCGGGACCGACATAGACGGCGCGCGTGCAGGCATCGGCGCCGGACCGGAGCGAAAGGGCGAATGCGGCGGCGCAGAGCGCCGCAAGGAGACGTGTTTTCATGGCCAAAAGTGTTTTTCGGTCCGAACGCTGCAAATCCGATGCAAAAGTGAACGGAACGGCCCCGCGGCAACGAACGGAAGTCCCCCGGCGGACCGGAAATGCGGGGAAAGGACGGCCGTAAATTTGGCGGTGCGCGCGGATTGCACTACCTTTGCGCAGACACCGCCGCGCCGCCCGGTGACGAAGCGTCCGGCGCGCGCCGAAAAAACACCCGCACGATGAAAATCTCGAAAGCCGAATTCCGATGCAGTTCCGAACGCATCTCGCAGGTCCCGAAGGACGGGTTGCGCGACATCGCCTTCATCGGGCGCAGCAACGTCGGCAAATCGTCGCTCATCAACATGCTCACCGGCCGCCCGGGGTTGGCCAAAGTCTCGGGAACACCCGGCAAGACGCGGCTCATCAACCACTTCCGCATCGACAACGCATGGTATCTGGTGGACCTGCCCGGCTACGGCTACGCCCGCACGTCGAAGACCGTGCGCGACGGGTTCTCGACGCTCATCACCGACTACGTGCTCCGCTGCGAGAAGATGCACTTCCTGTTCGTGCTGGCGGACATCCGCCTCGAGCCCCAGCGCATCGACCTCCGGTTCATCGACATGCTGGGCGAACACGGCGTACCGTTCGGCATCGTTTTCACCAAAGCCGACAAGCTCTCGAAAACCCAGTGCGAAAAGAGCGTGGAACGCTACCGGAAACGGCTTTCGGAGACATGGGAGGAGCTGCCGCCGATGTTCGTCTCGTCGTCCGAACGCGGCACGGGACGCGAGGAAATCCTCGATTTCATCGGCGAATGCCTGAAAGTTTAACCGAATGTTGAAAAAACGCGGCCCCGAGGGGCCGTTTTCTCGGCGCATTGCCTTATATTTGCAACGTCAAACAACCCATCGCACAAATGGCTATCCACAAAATCAAGATCTTTTCGGGCCGCGGTTCGGAATACCTGGCCCAGAAAATCGCCGCGAGCTTCGGCACGACCCTCGGACAATCGGAGGTGCTGCGTTTCAGCGACGGCGAGTTCCAGCCCTCCTACAACGAGTCGATCCGCGGCTGCACGGTCTTCATCATCCAATCGACCTTCCCGCCCTCGGACAACCTCATGGAGCTGCTGATGATGATCGACGCCGCACGCCGCGCCTCGGCCTACAAGGTCGTGGCCGTGATGCCCTACTTCGGCTGGGCGCGCCAGGACCGCAAGGACCGGCCCCGCGTGCCGATCGGCGCCAAGCTGGTGGCCAACCTGCTCATGGCCGCGGGCGTGGACCGCATCATGACGATGGACCTGCACGCCGACCAGATACAGGGTTTCTTCGACATTCCGGTGGACGCCCTCTACGCCAGCGGCATCTTCGTCCCCTATATCGAGAGCCTGCGGATCGAGGACCTCTCGATCGCCGCGCCCGACATGGGCGGCGCCAAGCGTGCGAACACCTATGCCAAACACCTCGGCGCACCGATCATCATTTCGCACAAGGAGCGCGCCAAGGCCAATGTCGTGGGCAAGATGACCGCCATCGGCGACGTCGAAGGCCGCAACGTGCTGATCGTGGACGACATGATCGACACGGCCGGCACGATCTGCATGGCCGCCGACATGCTCATGGCCCGCGGGGCGAAGAGCGTCCGCGCCGCCATCACCCACCCCGTGCTGTCGGGCCCGGCCTACGAACGCATCAACGACAGCGCGCTGGAGGAGGTGATCGTGACGGACACCATCCCGCTCAACCCCGACAAGGACCTGCACAAGTTCACGGTGCTGTCGGTGGCCGACATCTTCGCCGACGTCATCGAACGGGTGCACAACTACAAGGAGATCTCGTCGATTTTCTTCAAATAGGCTCTCCGACGGAGAGAGGCAGAGAAAGGGCGCTTCGGTTGTGCGAAGCGCCCTTTCTGTCATTTCACGGACGGCAATGCCGGAAGATCCGGCGCCGGGATGCGGTCACCTGAGCGGCGAATCCGGCTCGCGGGCCATCACCATGTAGAACATGCGGTCGAGGAACGCCGGAGCGAACTTCTTGACGAAATGCGTGGCGCGCCCCTCGGCCTCCATCAGGCAGAGCCGCTTGCGGCGCAGAATGCCCCGCTCCACGATACGGGCCACCTCGACGGGACTCATCATCTTCGACTCGTCGCGCGGCGTCTCGCCCTGCTGCGACCCGTCGGCCGTGAGGGCCGAGAAGCGGACGTTCGAAGCCGTGAAGCCCGGACAGGCGATCATCACGTGCAGCCCCTTGCGGAGATTCTCGATGCGGAGCGTCTCCAGGAAGCCCGTCATGGCGTACTTCGAGGCCGAATAGCCCGTGCGGCCGGGCAGGCCGTGCAGGCCGGCCACCGAGGAGACCCCGACGATCGACCCCTTCGCACGCTGCAGGTACGGCAGCGCGTACTTGCAGCAGTTCACCGTGCCCCAGAAATTGACGTCCATCAGACGGTGCAGCACCTCCAGCTCCACGTCGTCGAAGAGCGCGCGCATCGAAATGCCCGCATTGCAGACGAGTACGTCCACCCCGCCGAACTCCCGCACGGCGGTGTCGATCAGCCCGCGGCACTCCTCCGGCCGCGTGACGTCCACGCCGCAGTAGGCGGCCTGCCCGCCGTGACGGCGGATTTCGCCCGCGAGGAGCTGCAACTTCTGCACGCTGCGCGCGCCGAGCACGACCTTCGCGCCCCGGGCGGCGTATTCGCGGGCCATCGCCTCGCCGATCCCCGACGAAGCGCCCGTAATGACGATAACCTTATCCTTGAGTGTTTTCATAGTGTCTTATGTTTTTCCCTCCGCGGCCGGAACGTCACTCGGTTCCGATCTCCACCCGGAGCGTGTCGTAGGCCATGTGCACGTGCGGCGGAAGCGTCGCTTCGGTGGCGGCCTGCCGTCCGATGTCGTGCGACATGTGCGTCAGGTACGCCTCGCGCGGAGCGACACGGCGGATCAGCTCCAGCGCCTCCTCCACGTTGAAATGCGAGTAGTGCGGCTCGAAGCGCAGCGCATTGACCACCAGCACCTCCACGCCGAGCAGCTTCTCCTCCTCGGCCCGCCCGATCGTCTTGAAATCGGTCAGGTAGGCCAGCGGACCGATACGGTAGCCCGTCACGGCGAAGCGGTCGGAGTGATGCCCCGAGACGGGCGTGACACCGACGCCCCGGACCTCGAACGGCCGCGAAACGTCGATCTCGTGCAGCTCGATCTCCGGCACGCCGCGGTACTTGTCCTGCGCGAAGGCGTAATCGAAATCCTTGCGCACGCAGGCCGCGGTGCGCGGTGCGGCGTAAAGATCGACCTTGCGGACCGTCGGGGGATAATCGACGAAATTGAAGGCGCGCACGTCGTCCAGTCCGCCGATATGGTCCTTGTGCTCGTGCGTGAGCAGGATGGCATCGAGACGCCGCACCCCCGTGCGGAGCATCTGGTAGCGGAAATCCGGCCCGGCGTCGATCACCAGCCGGACCCCGCGCGTCTCGACCATCGCCGAGGTGCGCAGCCGCCGGTCGCGGCGGTCGGGCGACGTGCAGACGCCGCAGCGGCAGCCGATGACGGGCACGCCCTGCGACGTGCCGGTTCCCAGAAAGGTGAGTTTCATCCGATCGCGGTTTTCATCGTCGCAAATATACGAAATAAAACGCAAGCGCGGCGCACCGTCCGGAGGCTTTCCGGGAAAATCCGCCGCACCGCATCCCGCGCCGCCGGACGGAACGCCCCCGCCGCACGACACACCCACGACCCCGCATTCCGCCCGCGCGTCTCACTCCCCGCCCGCGAGGCAGGCGACGATCGCCCGGTTGGCCCGGTCGATCACCGAACTCTCCAGACAGTCGAGGTAGATGCGCGTCGTGTGTTCGGAGGTGTGGCCCAGTCCCGCGCTGATGACGGGCAGCGGGACCTCGTGATTCCGCGCGGCGGTGGCCCAGCTGTGGCGCGAGGTGTAGGAGGAGAGCCCCGTCTCCAGTCCCACCAACGCGGCGAGCCGCTTGAGCTGGCGGTTGTAGTAGTTCAGGGCCACCTGATACTGGCGGTAGGCGCTGCCGAACTCCCCGGACTTCAGCACCGGAAAGACGTAGGGCGAGCCGGGCGCACGGCCGGCATAGCGCGCCACGATGGCCTGCATACACGGCTCGAGACGCACGCTCAGCGGCTGGCCGGTCTTGTGACGGACGTAGTGCACCACCCCGTCGCGGATGTCCTGCCGCCGCAGAAACGCCATGTCCACGAACGCCATGCCCCGGGCGCAGTAGCTGAAGACGAAAAGATCGCGGGCCAGCGCGAGCGGCGCCGACCCGCGCAGATCGAGCCGGCTCAAACGTCCGATGATCCGCTCATCGACGGCCCGCTTGCGCGTGCGGTCTATCCCCGTATAGACGTTTCCGAAAGGATGGGTCTGCGCGACGAGCCGTTCGCCGACCGCCCGGTTATAGACCGAACGCAGCACGCGCATATAGAACGAGACGGTGTTGCGCACCACGCCCCGCCGCCGGAGCCACTCTCCGTACTCCTCCACGAAACGGCTGTCGAACCGGTGCATCGGAAAGGGTTTCCCGGCCAGAAAGGCGTTCAGGCTGTTCCACGTCCGCAGGTAGTTGCGCGCCGTGCCGAGCCGGCCGCTCTCGGTGAGCCGCTCGATCTGCCGCCGCAGGTAGTCCGGAAAGGAGATGCGCCTTCCGGACGGGCCGCCGACCTCCGGCCGGCGGCTTTCGATTCGCTTTGTTTTCATACGCTTTCGATTATTGCATCGAAAGGTCGCAATTATATCCCGTTCGGACCGCATCCGTCCCGGCGGGACGGAAAGGAGGACGGAACGGCCGGAGAAAAGCGAAAGCAGGAAGGTAAGGACTATTCGTAGCGTGCGCGGTAGGCGTCCACGAGCCGCAGTCCCTCGGCCGTCGAGATACCGCGGAAAAAGGTGCTGACGATCTGCACGAAGGCCTTCCGTTCGGAGATGCCCTCGGGCAGCAGCAGATCGCGGCGCGAGACGAGCGCGGAAGCCGTGTAGTAGAGCACCGAGATCGCCAGGTCGATGTTTATGCTGCCGATGAAAAGCCCGTCGGCGATCCCCTGCCGGAGCATCGCACGCAGCTCCTCGCGGTTCCGGACGGAGCCTTCGCGCATGAGCTTGTCGTGCACGGCGGGATAAAGCCTCTTCAGACTGTCCATCAGCCGGCCGGTCTCCTCCGACCGGTCCATGACGTCGCCCAGCACCATGAACAACTGTTCGAGCACATTGCCCGCCCCGGCGCTCAGCTCGGCCCAGCGCCGGCGCGAATCGTCGAAATAACGGACCATCGCCTGATAGAGCAGCCCCTCCTTGTCGCCGAAGAGTTCGTACAGCGAACGTTTCGAAACACCCAACTGCTGCGCAACGTCGTCCATGCGCACCGCCCGGATACCATGCGAGACGAACATGCGCATGGTCCGTTCCACGATGCAATCTTTGGGAGTCATGACCGATGAGTCGCTTTGGTTCAAACAAATATACGCAAAATATGCGCAAAAACCGTGAAACGGAGCAAGTTTTTGCGTCCGGACCGCCACCTTATCCGCAAAAACGGAAAAAGAGAGCCGAAAAAGGGCCGAAAGACCCCGCAGGAGACCCCGGGAAAGAAAATCCGGGAAGACGGCATCCGAAAGAAGAACGCGGAAAAGCGATTTCGGGAAAGAGCCTGCAGGAGGTATTTCCACAAAATGCCCAGTCCGGCGTTGGGAGGTTCGCCGGAATTCCGTATCTTTGCGCCGAACGACGAACCTGTTCATGCGCGGATACGGACGAAATATAGGTGCGGCGCTGCTTCTGACCCTCTTCGCGGGGTACTGGAGCTGCATCACGCTGTTCCCCCACGCGCACGACGTGAACGGTCACGTCATCGTCCACTCGCACCCCTTCTCGGGCTCGTCGAACGGCACGGCGCAGACGCATACGCCCCAACAGTTCCAACTCATCGCGCACCTGTCGCTGCTGGTGATGACGGCGGCATGGAGCCTGACGTTCGCCCTGCGCCTGTCGGGCGTCCGCTTCGTCTATCCGGAACGGGAACCGGTCAGCCGGCCGCGGCTCCCGCTCCGCACGTTCGGGCTGCGCGCACCTCCCGCGCACTGACATACGCTCCTCCGGCCGATGCCGCCGGAGAAGGTTCCCCGGGCCATGCCCGCCGGGCGCCGTATCCTGTCAGTATCATCCGAAAAACAGAATCCAATGCGAAAATACATATTGGGGGCATTCGGTATGCTCCTCGCCGCCGTGGCGCATCCTGCCACGGAACAGACCGCCGTCGCCGGGAAGCGAAACGGCGCACACGTCTCGGGCACCGTCACGGACGCCCGGACCGGCACGGGCCTCGCCTACGCGACGCTGGCCGTCAAAGGAACCACCGTCGGCATCGCCGCCGACGCCTCGGGACGCTTCACCCTGAACAACCTGCCCACGGGACGACTCACGCTCATCGCGGCCGCGGTAGGCTACAAATCCGCGGAACAGGAGCTTCGCCTCGAAGCCGGAGAAACGGTCCGGGCCGACTTCGCCCTGGAGGAGGAGGCGCTTGCCGTCGAGGAGATCGTCGTCTCGGCCAGCCGCACGGAGACCAACAAAAAATACTCGCCGACGATCGTTTCGGTGGCCTCCGGAAAACTTTTCGAAGCCACCGCCTCGTGCAACCTGGCCGAAACGATGAATTTCCAGTCGGGACTGCGCGTCGAAAACAACTGCGGCAACTGCGGCACGACACAACTGCGCATCAACGGCCTCGAAGGCCAATACTCGCAGGTGCTGCTCGACAGCCGCCCGATCTTCAGCTCCCTGGCTGCCATGTACGGTTTGGAACAGCTTCCCGTCTCGATGATCGAACGCGTGGAAGTGATCCGCGGAGGAGGCTCCGCGCTCTTCGGGGCCAACGCCATCGGCGGCGTGGTGAACATCATCACCAAGGAGCCGCAGCGCAACTCCCTCGCACTGTCGAACACGACGAATCTGCTCGAGGGCGGCGCGGCCGACTTCAACACGGCGCTCAACGGGTCGTTCGTCTCGGACGACTACCGCGCGGGGGTTTACCTCTTCGGTATGGTCCGCGACAGGGACTCCTACGACCGCAACGGCGACGGATTCTCGGACATCCCGGCACTCAACACCGAAACGGCGGGATTCCGCGCCTACTACAAACTATCGCCCTACATGCGTCTGACGGCCGAATACCACCATATCCACGAGTTCCGCCGCGGAGGAAACGCACTGAACCGTCCGCCCCACATGGCCGACATAGCCGAGCAGCTCGACCACAAAATCGACGGCGGAGGCGTGAAGTTCGACTATTTCAGTCCGAACGGCCGTCACCGGGCGGGTGTCTATGCCTCGGCCCAGGGCATAGACCGCGACAGCTACTTCGGCACCGGACGGAATCCCGACGCTTACGGGGCCACGAGCGACGGAACACTCGTGGCGGGAGCGCAATACACCTACACGTTCGAAAAACTGCTGTTCCTTCCCTCGGAACTCACCGCGGGCGTCGAATACAACCGGAACTCCCTGCACGACGAATACCTCGGGCTGAACCGCGACCTGCGGCAGACGAGCCGCAGCACCGGGGTCTTTTTCCAGAACGAGTGGCGGAGCGAAAAACTCAATCTGCTCGTCGGAGGCCGTGTGGACAAGCACAACATGATGCAGAAGGCCGTCTTCTCGCCACGCATCAACCTGCGTTACAGCCCCACGGAGCGGCTCGGGCTCCGGCTCAGCTACGCGAGCGGCTACCGCGCGCCGCAGGCTTACAACGAGGACCTGCACATCGACGCACTGGACAGCAAGGTGTCGGTCATCCGTCTCGCCCCCGACCTCAGACCCGAATATTCGCACAGCGTGAGCGCTTCGGCCGACCTGTACCGTACGTTCGGGCGCATCCGGACCAACCTGCTCGTCGAAGGATTCTACACCATGCTCGACGACGTATTCACGCTCGAGAAAATCGGCGAAGACGACCAGGGCAACATCATAAAGGAGCGCCGCAACGCCTCGGGAGCCACCGTGGCAGGCATCGGCGCGGAGTTCAAGGCCGGCATCCCGGGCCTATTCGAAATACAGATGGGATACACCTTCCAGCGCAGCCGCTACGACGAACCCGAGAGGTGGTCGGACGACGTGACGCCCCAGCGGCGCATGTTCCGCTCGCCCGACCACTACGGTTTCCTGACGGCCGACTGCGCCATCACGCGTTCGCTTTCGGCTTCGCTCTTCGGGAACTTCACCGGACGGATGCTCGTACAGCACAACGCAGGCGTCGTCGAACACGACGAGGAGCGGCTCACCCCTGCCTTCTGGGACATGGGAATGAGGCTCTCGTACACCTTCCGTCTGACGAAGCAACTGCGGCTGGAGCTGAACGCAGGCGTGAAGAACCTCTTCGACAGCTACCAGAGAGACCTCGACTTCGGACCGAGCAAGGACTCCGCATATATCTACGGACCCTCGCTGCCGCGGACCTATTTCGTGGGTGCGAAGTTCGCCCTGTGACACGCGCGGAGAGAAGGCCCAGGCACGGCAGCTCCCCGCAACGGCGCGCACCGCAGCCCCTGCCCCAAGACGATTCACCCCTGCCGCGACCGCTGCGGCAGGGGTGAATTCCGTTCGGGGCGTCCGGAGACGCTCCCGTATCCGTCGGGGACGGACCGTCAGGCGGCCGTCGCGTTTTCGAGTTTCTTCATGATCGAGAAGATGAACAGCGCCGAGAGCAGGCAGAGCACGATCAGCACGCTCCACACCATCCAGAGCGCCATGCCGCTGCCCCAGAGGTAGCCGATGAGCGACGTGGCGTAGTTGCCGACGGCCGTGGCGGCGAACCAGCAGCCCATCATCATGCCCTTGTACTTGGGAGGCGCCACCTTCGAGACGAACGAAATGCCCATCGGCGAGAGGAGCAGCTCGGCGAACGTCAGCACGAGGTAGGTCGAGATCAGCCAGTTCTGCGACACGAAGGTATCGCTGGCACCGACGGCCTTGACCTCGGCGGGCGACATGAGGCCCATCGACCCGACGGTGAGGATCAGGAAGCCCGCGGCGGCGATGATCATGCCCATTCCGATCTTGCGCGGAGCCGACGGCTCCTTGCCCTTGCGGGCCAGCGAGGAGAAGAGCGCCACCGACAGCGGCGTGAGGGCCACGACATAGAAGGGATTGAACTGCTGGAACACCTGCGGAAGGATGTGCACCGGATCGGGCGTGACGGTCCAGCGGTAGTAGAGCGCCCCGAGAGCCGCGACGACGGCCGCAGCGCCGATGAGCTTGCCGCGGCCCTTCTCGGCCTGGAAGAAGCCCACCAGTCCGTAGATGCCCACGAGCACCAGCACGAGGTTCAGGATGTCGAATGACATGCGCGTGAGGCCCGTCGCCTCGGAGGTCGTATAGTCGCGGGCGAAGAAGGTCATCGTCGAGCCGTTCTGGTGGAAGGCCATCCAGAAGAAGATCACCACGGCGAAGACGAGCATGAGGGCCGTGATGCGCGACTTGGTCTGCGCGGGCGTCAGCTCGACCTGCGCGGCGGCGCCCGAAGCGGCCTGCTGCTTGGCCGTCACGTCGGCGTGCCGGAAGGTCTTGCGGAAGGCGACGTAGATCACATAGGAGACGATCAGCGAGACGCACGCCACGGCGAAGCCCATGTTATAGGCCGACGAGAGTTTCTCGATGTAGTGCGACGCGAAGCTCCCCAGATCGGAGACGTCGCCGCCGACCGATACGGCCAGCCGCTGCAACTCGGCCAACGGCTCGGCGGGCATCGAAGCCCCTTCGGCAAGGTACTGGTGCGCGAGGGCCGGAATCTGGCCGTTGTACGTCAGTCCGTCCTGCGCGAGGAAGTGGTTCGTGATCCACGTGGCCATCGACGGGGCGAACATGGCACCGATGTTGATGGCCATATAGAATATGGAGAAGGCGCTGTCGCGCTTGGCCGAATAGGCCGGATCGTCGTACAGATTGCCCACCATCACCTGCAGGTTGCCCTTGAAAAGGCCCGTGCCGCAGGCGATCAGCGTCAGTGCCAGGAACATGAGCGCCTGCGCCGCGAAGCCCGTACCGGTGGGTATCGAAAGCAGCGCGTAGCCGCCGAACATGACGATGATGCCGAGCGTCACCATCCGGCCGAAGCCGAACCGGTCGGCCAGGATGCCGCCGAAGAAGGGCATGAAATAGACGGCGGCCAGGAAGATGCCGTAAATCTGGGTGGTCACGGCCTCCGTGTAGCCGAATTTCGCCTGCAGGAACAGGGTGAAGATCGCAAGCATGGTATAGTAGCCGAAACGCTCGCCCGTGTTGGCCAGCGAAAGGGCGTACAAACCTTTGGGTTGTCCTTTGAACATAATCGCTTCAGGGGTTTAATAAAGTTCGGAGACAAAGATAGAAAAATTTTTCATATATTTGTATGAAACCGCAAGTTCTATGGGAAAAAACTCCGACCTGCTGCCGATCGTCCTCCGCGACGAATGGCTCCGTCCCGCGGCCGCGGCGATCGCCCGCCGCCACGGACGTTACCTCGACAAACTCGCGGCCGTCGAACGCGCCGCGGGGTCGATCGTCGATTACGCCAACGGCTACCGTTATTTCGGCTGGCAATGGGATGCCGGACTGGAGGGGTGGTGGCTCCGCGAATGGCTGCCCGGTGCGGCGGACGTCTATGTGTTCGGGGACTTCAACGGCTGGCAGCGCACCGAAATCAGGATGCACCGCGACCCGGCGGGGGTCTGGAGCGCCTTCTTCCCCGCGGCGATGTACCGCGACCGGCTGCTCCACGGCTCGCTCTACAAGCTCCACGTCCACGGCAACAACGGCTGGCGGGACCGCATCCCGGCCTACGCCCGGCGCGTGGTGCAGGACGAGCAGACGAAGGATTTCGCGGCGCAGTTCTGGGAGCCGGACGCCCCCTTCGACTGGCGCGGCGATGCGTTCGAGGCCCCGGCGGCAGGCAGCCTGCTGATCTACGAGGCCCACGTGGGCATGGCGCAGGAGCGCGAGGGAGTGGGGACCTACCGCGAATTCACCGAAAGAATCCTCCCGGTCATCAAACGCGGCGGCTACAACGCCGTGCAGCTCATGGCCATCGCCGAGCACCCCTACTACGGGTCGTTCGGCTACCACGTTTCGAGTTTCTTCGCCCCCTCGTCGCGCTTCGGCACGCCCGAGGAGCTGAAAGAGCTGGTGCGCCGGGCGCACGAGCTGGGACTGGCCGTCATCATGGACCTCGTGCACGCCCACTACGTGAAGAACCTCAACGAGGGGATCAACGAGCTGGACGGCACGGACCACCTCTACTCGCCCCCGGGCGAGGCGGGCGACCAGCCCTACTGGGATTCGAAACTCTTCGACTACGGCAAGGGCGAAGTGCAGCACTTCCTGCTCTCGAACGTCAAATACTGGCTCGACGAGTTCCACTTCGACGGCTTCCGCTTCGACGGGGTGACGTCAATGCTCTACCGCCACCACGGCTATATCGACTTCGACTGCCGCGACCGCTACTTCGACGAGGGGGTGAACGAGGACGCCGTGGACTACCTGACGCTGGCCAACCGCCTCGTCCACGACTTCCGCCCCGCGGCCGTGACGATCGCCGAGGACGTGAGCGGCATGCCGGGCATGTGCATCCCCATCGACGACGGCGGCATCGGGTTCGACTACCGGCTGGGCATGGCCATTCCCGACTACTGGATCAAACAGCTCAAGGAGGTTCCCGACGAGGAGTGGAACATATGGGAGATGTGGTCGGTGATGACCAACCGCCTGCCGGGAGTGAAGACCGTGGCCTACGCCGAGTCGCACGACCAGGCGCTGGTGGGCGACAAGACGCTGGCGTTCCGCCTGATGGACAAGGAGATGTACGACCGCATGGACCGCGCGTCGGAGAGTCTCGTGATCGACCGCGGCATGGCCCTGCACAAGATGATCCGCCTGATGACGATCGCCGCGGGAGGCGACGCCTACCTCAACTTCATGGGCAACGAGTTCGGCCACCCCGAATGGATCGACTTCCCGCGCGAAGGCAACGGCTGGAGCTACGCCCACGCCCGGCGGCAGTGGTCGCTCTCCCGCAACGGATTCCTGCGCTACTCGTGGCTCGGGGATTTCGACCGGGCGATGATCCGGCTCGTCAAAAAATACCGGGTGCTGGCCGACGGCTACCCCTACAACCTGCTCATGGACGAGCGGAACAAGACGATGGTCTTCTCGCACGGCCGGCTGCTGTTCGTCTTCAACTGGCACCCCACGGCGTCGATCCCCGACTACGAACTGCCCGTCGGGGCCCCGGGCAAATACGTTCCGGTGCTCTCGACCGACGAACGGCGGTTCGGCGGTCAGGAGCGGCAGTCGATGCAGGTCGAGCACTTCTCCTTCCCGGTGCGGGGCGACGACGGACAGGACCACCCCCGCATCCGCATCTACAACACCTCGCGCACGGCGACGGTCTACCTACGGCGGCGGTAGCCCGGGGCGGATTCACGGTTCGGAGCGGTTCGCGGGCCGGCGTGCACTCCGGGTTCCGACAGTCCCGGCCGCGCACGACCGCAAGGCGCAGAAACGGATCGGAAAAAAATCCGGGCAGAACGCATTCCGGTCCGGCGATCCGGCGTTATCTTTGCCGGACAACCGGAAAGACGATGGACAGAGAAAAAAATACGGACGGAACAAGCGCCGCTCCGGAGACAACGGACGGAAAAATGCCCGGAAGGATATTTTCCGGAGATGCCGCCAGGACCGGAGGGAATGCGGCCGGGGAGGAGTTCGAAGAGCTTTTCGCCCGGCTGGCCCGCTCGGAGTTCCGCAGCCGGTTCCGTCTCGGACCTGCGGAGGCGGCCTATGCCGAACGCAAAGGCGCGGAGACGCTGCGCCGCCATGCGGAGGACTTCGTGCGCACACGCCTCGCCCCGGCCGTCATCCCCAACGACAGCCGGCAGACGCCCATGCGGGGACACCCCGTGTTCATCGCCCAGCACGCCACGGCCTGCTGCTGCCGCAAATGTCTCGAGAAATGGCATCGCATCCCGGCGGGCCGGGAACTGAGCGCCGCGGAGCAGCGGTACGTCGTCGCGGTGCTGATGGCCTGGATCGGACGGCAGCCGCTCCGGCAGGCCGGGACGAACCGCCCCGTCCGATAGCGAGATGCCGCACGATATGCCTCAACGGAAGATCATACACGTGGACATGGACGCCTTCTACGCCTCCGTCGAGCAGCGCGACAACCCCGCCCTGCGGGGACGTCCGATCGCCGTGGGACACGACGGTCCGCGGGGCGTGGTCTCCACGGCCAGCTACGAGGCGCGCCCCTTCGGCGTGCATTCGGCCCTCCCCTCCGTCACGGCGCGGCGGCTCTGTCCGCAACTGATCTTCGTGCCGCCCCGCTTCGAAATCTACAAGGCCGTTTCGCAGCAGATCCGGGCCGTATTCCGCGAATACACCGAGCTGGTGGAGCCGCTGTCGCTCGACGAAGCGTTTCTGGACGTCTCGCACCTGCGCTCGGCGACGCTCGCCGCGCGCGAGATCAAGGCCCGCATCCGCCGCGAAACGGGTCTCACGGCCTCGGCGGGCGTCTCCGTGAACAAGATGCTGGCGAAAATCGCCTCGGACTACCGCAAACCCGACGGGCTGTTCACCATCGCCCCGGAGCAGGTCTCCGGATTCGTCGCCGGACTGCCCGTAGAACGCTTCTTCGGCATCGGCGAAGTCACGGCCCGGAAGATGCACGCCCTCGGCATCCGCACGGGAGCCGATCTCGGGCTGTGGGACGAAGCGGCCCTCGTGCACCACTTCGGCAAGGCCGGGCACGCCTACTACGGCTACGCCCGGGGCATCGACGACCGCGCGGTGACACCCAACCGCATCCGCAAGTCGCTCGGCGCGGAGACGACCCTCCCGGAAGACACCGACGACCGGAAACGGTTGATGCTGGAGCTGGAGGGCATCCGCGAAGAGGTCTGGAACCGGCTCCAGCGGCACGAGTTCCGGGGCAAGACCGTCGTGCTGAAACTCAAATACGCCGACTTCCGGCAGATCACCCGCTCGAAGACGCTCCCGGCGGCCGTCGAGTCCGCCGACACGCTGCGCCGCGTCGCGGAGGAGCTGCTCGCAGCCGTGGATCTCCGCGGACGCAGAGTCCGCCTCATCGGCCTCACGGTGGGCAATTCACCGGAGGCATGCGCCGACTGCGTACAGTTGCGGTTCGACTTCGGAGAGTGACCGAAAGAGAAAGGTCTTCCGGCCGGGAAGCAACCGGGAACCCCCGGGAAACGGCCGGAATCCGAAACCGTCCCTGCCGGACATCCCGTCAGAAAACGGCATCGGGCCCTGCCGCGATAGTGCGGCAGGGCCCGATGCGCGAAATTCCTTCGCCCTGAGCAGCGGTCCGCCAGATCAGCGGTCCGCAGGCACGGCAGCGGAACCGGACGCACCGGAAGGAACGGGTACGGATGCGGACGCCGGGACGGAACCGGACGAGCCGCCGGGCGCCGAAGCCGGCGCGGATACGGCGGACGATACGGAACGGGGCGCTGCGTCCGGAGCGGAATGCGGCGCAGGCTCCGGCACGGGATACTCCGAACGGCGGTCGCCGCAGACGCTCTGCGCCACGCGCACCAGGTCGATGAACTCGCGGCGGTAGCCCTCCGGATCGTTCCCCAGTCCGAGCTGCGCCAGACGGATCACCTCGTCCCACGTCGCCCCGCCCCGGAAATCGGAGAGGCGGAGCAGTTGTCCGTACATGGCCACGGCCGCCGCGAAGGCGAAGTCGCCCGTCAGACGCTCCCGCCCGTCATCGACCAGTTCGGCCTGCATCAGGCGGCTGCGGCGCTCGCCGGGGAGCTTGTAGCGGACCTTCACGGCCAGCGTCTCGGACGAGGGAATCGTCACCACGGGCACGCCCCGCCGTCCCTGATAGCGCAGGGCGTCCACCGTGCCGGCCGGATGCTCCTCGACGCCGACGGGAATCAGCTCGTAGAGCGCCGTGACGCAATGCCCGGCACCGATCTCGCCCGCATCCCTGCGGTCGTCGTTGAAATCCTCGCTCTCCAGCAGGTGGCTCTCGTACCCCACCAGCCGGTAGGAGGCGACCAGCGCCGGATTGAACTCCACCTGCATCTTGACATCGTGCGCCACGGCCCACGCCGTCGCGCCGAACTCGCGGAAAAGCACCTTCGCCGCCTCGCGCATGTCATCGACATAGGCGTAGTTGCCGTCGCCCCGCTCGGCCATGAGCTGCATCTTCCGGTCCTTGTAGTTGCCCATGCCGTAGCCGAGCACCGAAAGCCGCACGCCCGACTGTTTGCGCTGCCGTTCGATGAGCGCCCCCATCTCGTCGTCGGACGAAGGCCCCACGTTGAAGTCGCCGTCCGAACAGAGGACGATGCGGTTGTTGCCGCCGGGGATGAAGCACCGCCCGGCCACCTCGTAGGCGCACTCCAGCCCGGCGCCGCCCGCCGTCGAGCCGGAGGCCGTCAGACCGTCGATCACATCCTTGATGCGCCGCCGCTCGCTGCCCGGCACGTTCTCCGACACCACCCGCACCCCGTCGGCATAGGTCACCACCGAAACGCGGTCCCCGGGCCGCAGGTTGTCCGTGAGCATCTTCATCGAAGCCTGCACCAGCGGCAGCCGGCCGGTCATCGAGCCGGAAACGTCTATGAGGTAGATGAAATTCGAAGGCGGAATCTCCGCGGCCGGAATCTCGCGGGCACGCAGCCCGATGCGGACCAGCCGGTGCGACGGCTCCCACGGACACGGACCCGCATCGACGACGAGCGACAGCGGATCCTCCCCCTCGGGAGCGGGATAGTCGTAGGAAAAGTAGTTCAGCAGCTCCTCGATGCGCACGGCATCCGGCTCGGGATGGCGTCCCGAGGCGAGTTTGCGGCGGCAGACGGCATAGGAGGCGCCGTCGGCTTCGAGCGAGAAGGTCGAAAGCGGTTCCTGCAGGGCGGAGCGGAAGCGGTTCTCCTCGTAGTGCGCGTACTCCTCCCTGCCGGGCTGCACGAACGGCAGGGCCGCCGACCCCGCGCGACGACGGGAGAGCCCCGCGGCCGGTCCGGCGGCGTCCTGCATGCCGGACACCTCCACGACGCACTCTTCAAACACCGCCTCGGCGGCCGCTTCCAGCACGACGTCGATCCGCGTGCGGCGGCCTACCGGCTCCTCGGCCGTTCGGAACCCGACGAAGGAGAAGCGGAGCGTGTCGCCCGGCGCGGCCCCGATCTCATAGCGGCCGTCCGGGCCGGTCACCGTGCCCCGGGAAGTATGCTTGACGACGACCGAACAGCCCGCGAGCGGGGCGTTGTCGCCGGCGGACACGACCCGGCCGGCCACGGTGTGCGACTGCGCCGCCGCTCCCAGCGGCAGCAGGCAGGCGAGCAGGAAAGGCAGACTTTTCATAGGACAAGTAATTTAGGCCCTTCCAAGTTAGCGAAAAACGGGCGGAAAAACAAATTTTTCCGCCCGCCGGTCACTTCGCCGTCCGAATCCGCGCTACGGCCTCCGCCGCCCGCGCATAGAGATCCGGCAGGTCCACCCCCGGGATGCGGCGGTTCTCGACCACGATCCGGCCGCCGACCATCACCGTCTCGACGTCCGACGCCTTGCCGCAGTAGACCAGATTGGCCACCGCGTCGTTCACGGGCTGCAAGTGCGGCTTTTCCAGATCGACCACGATCAGGTCGGCCAGCGCCCCTTCGCGCAGCACGCCCAGCTCCCCCTCGGAGCAGCCCATCGCCCGGGCCCCGTTCGCCGTAGCCAGCCGCAGCGCCTCACGGGCCGGAAGCGCGCAGGGATCGCCTGTCGCGGATTTCTGGAGGAAGGCCGCCGTGCGCAGCTCCTCCCACATGTCCAGGTCGTTGTTCGAACAGGGACCGTCCGTGGCCACCGTCACCGTCACCCCTTCGCGCAGCATCCGCGCCACGGGGGCCACGCCGCTCGAAATCTTCATGTTGCTCTGCGGGTTGTGCGAAACCGTGACGCCGCGCGCGGCGAGGACCGCGATGTCCTCGTCCGTCACGTGGACGCAGTGCGCTCCGATCGTCCGGGGAGTCAGCACCCCCAGCCGGTCGAGGTGGCCGACCGGCGTGGCGCCGTAACGTTCGCGCACGATGCGCACCTCGTCCTGCGTCTCGGCGACGTGCGTCATCAGCAGCAGCCCGTGGCGTTCGGCCAGCTCGCGGCCCTGCACGAGGTTTTCGGGCGAAACCGTATAGGGGGAGTGCGGCGCGACGGCGATGCGCACGCGGTCGCTGCCGGCGGCCAGCCGCACGGCCTCCCCGATCTGGGGCAGCACCTCGTCGATGTTGCTGTCGAAGTAGTTGCACCCCAGCACGGCACGGATGCCCAGCCGCTCGACCACGCCGACGCAGCGGTGCTGGAAATAGTACATATCGACGAACGACGTGACGCCGCCCAGCAGCATCTCGACGATGCCCAGCTCCATGCCGAGCGCCACGTCGTCGGGCGTCTGGCACGCCTCGAAAGGCCAGATGAATTCGTGGAGCCACCGCATCAGCGGAAGGTCATCGGCCCGGCTGCGCTGCAACGTCATGGCCGCGTGGCAATGGGTGTTCACCAGCCCCGGCATGACCAGCCGCCCCCGGCAGTCGATCTCCCGCAGGCCGGGATGCGCCGCGCGGAACTCCGCCGCGGCCGATTCGTCGGGCGACACCAGCGCGATGCGGTCGCCCGCGACGCCCACCGATCCGGTGAAGGTGTGCGGCCCCTCCGCGGAGGAAGTCATCGGCAGCACCGTCGCATTCGAAAAAAGCGTAGCCATATCAATGTTCCGTTTTCGTTCTGTTCCGTCTCTCTTTCGCCTTCCCGGAGCGCTCCCCGTCGATCGAGTTGCCCTGCACGGTGATGATGTCGCGGCCGTCCGCGGAGTTCGAGTAGATCTGGATCACCTTGTTGAAGACACCCGGCTCGCTCTTGTGCGGCTCATAGACGACGCGGATCACGCCCGAATCGCCCGGCGCCACGGGCCGCTTCGGATACGAAGTCTTCAGGCACGAACAACTGGTCATGGCGCGCAGGATGACCAGCGGCGCCGTGCCGTCGTTCGTGAAACGGAATTCGTGGACCAGGTCGCCGCCCTTGCGCGGCACGTCCCCGAAATCGTGGGTCGGATGCTCCAGCGCGAGGTGCGCGCCTTCGGGTTTGCGGGCCTCCGCCGCCGCGAAGAGCAGGCAGGCGGAGAGTATCAACAATACTCTTTTCATAACGCGATTATCTGTTCATCGCCCGACAGCCGCCGCATCCGGCGCCGTCGGGCGTCCGTCCCGGAACCGTGTCCGGAAACGGGGATTCACTCCATGCGGAAAATATAGGTGATCGTACCGCCCTGCACCGCCGCACGGCTCTCCGTGAAGCGGGCCTTGCGCGCCGCGGCGACGGCGGCCGCGACCAGCGCGGCGTCGCTTTCGGTCGAACCCTTCGGCTCGAAGGCCGCGCCCGTGACCTTGCCCGAGGCGTCCACCGTCACGCGGATCACGATCTTGCCGCTCTTGTTGCCCGGATAGGCCGGTTTGGGCAGACTGCCCACCAGTCCGCGCCCCTGAAGCCCCTTGTCGAGCTGGTCCAGCCCGTCGGGATTCAGTCCGGGACCGCTGCCCGAAGCCTTGTCCTCGCCCTCCGGAGCGCGGGGGTTGCCGGCATTGTCCGGCTCGTCCGCACCGCCCTTGTTCATCCTGAAAAGCGCCTTGGGGTTGGGCGTCTGCGTCACCTCGTCCTTGCCGGCGACCTGCGCCGTGCGCTCCTCCGGCGCGGCGACGTCGTGCACGCGCGGCTCGTCGGCCGTCTTCACGGGCGGCCGCGGAGGCTCGGGGGCGGGAGGTTCGGTGAAGTCCACCAGAATCGTGTCGCCCGGCTTGTCCGGCGCCGGCGCGAAGTCGAACGACACGACGGCGAACGACACCGCGAAAAGCAGCGCGTAAGCCCCCGCGGCGATCATCGCCCACCGTCGAGGATTCTTATTGTCGGGATCGTAATAATACATAACCGTAATTTCACCAATATTTCGGAAACGTCTTTCGCCGCCTCGCGGCACATAAGCTCCCGCCGGGAAAGGGATTCGGGGCGGGGCCGGATTCGCAAACGCAGCCGCAGGCCGCGGATGCAACCGACCGGTCCGCAAACCCGCCCGGCTATCTCGGAGTCGTCGCCAGGATCAGCTTGTAGTTGTTGTCCTTGGCCACGTTCATCACCTTCACCACCTCGTCCACCGCGACGGTCTTGTCGCAATGGAGCGACACGGTGGGCTCCTTCTGCCCGTCGAGGCGCGTCCTGAGCGTCCGCTCCACGCCGTCGATCGAGCCGACCTCCTGCATCTCCACGTAGTAGCGGTACTTGCCGCGGCCCGAATCCTGAATCGAGACGGTGGTGATCGCCTTGTCCTTGAGCTGGTTGGAACTTTTCGGCAGCATCAGTTTCAGGGCGTTGGGGTTGATCAGCGTCGTGGCGATCAGCAGGAACAGCAGCAACAGGAACATCAGGTCGGTCATGGACGAAGCCGAAAACGACTTATCGACTTTCGAACCGTGTTTGATTGCCATAATACCTTATTTTTGAACGGGTTGATTCAGAATATCCATGAAGGCGATCGAGTTGGCCTCCATCTGGAACACCAACTTCTCGATGCGCGCCACGAGGTAGTTGTAGCCGAAGTAGGCCGGGATGCCGACGATCAGACCGCCCACCGTGGTGACCATCGCCACGTACATGCCGCTGGCCAGCAGCCCGAGGTCCACCGTGCCGCCCGCCGCCGACATGTCCATGAAGGTCTGCACCATGCCGAGCACCGTACCCAGGAAACCGATCATCGGCGCGCCGCCGGCGATCGTGGCCAGGAACGGCAGACCGTTCTCGAGCTTCGATACCTCGAGGTTGGCGACGTTCTCGATGGCGGCCTGCACGTCGCCCATCGGCCGTCCGATGCGCTCGATGCCCTTTTCGATCATGCGGGCGATCGGCGTGTCGGTCTTCCGGCAGAGATTGACGGCCGTCGAGATCTTGCCGTCGGAAATGTAGTCGCGGATGCGGTTCATGAAGTTCATGTCCAGCACCGACGCCTTGCGGATGGCCATGAAACGCTCCACGAAGATAAAGATCGTCACGCCGCCCAGCGCCAGCAGCGGCCACATCAGCCAGCCGCCCTTCACGAACAACGTCCACAAGCCCATGCGGGTCTCCTCACTTACGGCCACCGCTTCGGCAGCCTGCAAAAATGTCATCATAACAGATCTGAAAATTTATTTGAATTTGTATTTAGTTTGCAACCTTTCGTCCGTCGTCCGCGCTCCGCCGCCGCGGCTCCCGGCAGGCCGTATCCGCCTCCGGCCGCTGCCCCGCCTCCGATCCCGGAGAACCGCCGTCCGGCGAGGCTGCCGTCCCTGCGGGAAGGCGGAATGCGGCAGGCGCCTCCGCCGGGTCCGTTCCTCCCGGCGGACAGGGCGTCTCCGAAGCGCCGCCCCGCCCCGCCGGCAGCCACGAATAAAAATCCCCGTCCTCCGCGGGATTCGGTTCGTCGCACTCTTCGGGCCGCGGATCGTCGTCCGGAGACGTCGCAGCGGCCCGTTCGGCGCCGCCCGCCGCCCGCCGGGCCTGCCGCCGGGCCCGGCGCTCCCTGTTCGTGAAACGCGCCCGGATACGCTGCCGCAGGTCGCGCAGATTGTCGAAATCCTCCTTGAAATAGATACCGATGCCGGTCTCCTGAAGGCCCTGGTTCTCGTCGAAGCGGTCGATGGTCTGCGTGAAGGCCTTCAGCTTGAGCGTCCCCGCCGGGTCGATCAGGTAGGTGATATAGGCTTCGCCCATGAAGTTGGACATGGAGCCGTTCACGGCCTGCTTGTTGTCGAGCAGGTAGTTGCCCTCGACTTCGACGAACAGCCGGTCGTTGATCAGGCTCTTCGAGATGCCGAAGTCCACTTCGTCGCTCGCCTGCTCCGACCTGGGCCGGTAGCCGATCCGGAAATCGTAGCCGAGCGACGAGAACCAACTGCTGACCATGTTCGAGAGGAACTCCATGCCCGTGGCGGCCGATACCGAACTGCCGATATTGGAGGAGGCCAGCGACGAGCTCTCGGCCATGAAGCTGTTGAACAGCAGCAGGTAGGCGAACTGCGTATCGACCGTCTCGGGCGTCGAGAGGGCGTTGGCCACGACCGTCTGCGTCTCCGGATCGGACCCGGGCACGCGGACGTCGAAGCCGATGCTCGGATTCGAAAGCCGCTCCCCGAGGTGGATGACGCACTCGACGGGAACCGAGCGGCTGCCCCCGAGGTTGTCGGTCGTGCCTTGCAGAAGCGGCTGCAACGACGCCTTGAGCTTGTACACGGCGTCGATGTCCAGCAGGGCGTCCATCGGCGCTCCGGTCCACTGGATCGAGGAGCCGTTCTCGATGGTGAACCGCTTGCTGATGATATTTTGCAGCGAGAGCTGGAAGCTCCCTTCGGTCAGCGTGTAGTCGCCGTAGATTTCGAAGATGTTCGAACGGGGGTCGATCTGCAAGTTCAGCGTCCCCTCGCCGCGGGCCTTCAGCGTATTGCCCGCCAGCGTCAGCTCGACGTCCGCATTGGGCCGCACGTCGAGCGCCAGGGCGACGTTCATCCGGCCGGCGGCGGTCTGTTTCTGGCGGTGGCGGCGTTCGAAGGTCAGCTTGCGGCGCGCCACGGCGTCGAGCGTGTCCCTCCTCTCGGGCCGCTCGAAAACCACGAAGTCGGCGTTGGCGATGTTCGACTTGCCCGACAGCGGCAGGAAGAAGTCCGAATCGTCGTCCGTCGAGGCCGTGATATCCATGTTCACCACCCCCTTGCGGCCCGTGATGCGGGCGTCGCCGGTGGCGTGGACCCGGCCGTAGAAAGTGTCGTTGTCGGCCTCGGTCGTATTGAGCACGAGCATCCGCTGCGGCGCCACGCGCACGTCGAAGGTGATGTTCGACAAGTGCGTCAGATCGAGGTCCAGATCGAACCGCCCGCGGTTGCCCTGCGCGTCGAAAACCGGAACGCCGGAGGCCCGGAAGCGGTTGTTGCGGACCGTCACCGTCGCCTCCGGCATCGTATAGGGAACCTGCGTGTAATCGACCGTCGTGCGGAGGTTCCGGACACGCACCTCGCCCCCGAGGTCGGCCTTCCGTCCCTCGCCCTGCAACACCAGATCGGCCGAAGCGCGCCCCGCCGTCGAGGAGATCACCCCCGAGAGCAGCGGGTCGAGCAGCGCCATGTCGAGGCTGTCGGCCGTCAGACGGGCGTAATAGCGCGCCCGGTCGGGCGCATAGAACCCCCGCACGAGCGTATCGCGCCGAAGACGGTCGGAGACGGTCACCCCCGCCCGATTGCGCGCGAAGTCCCAGCGCGAAGCGAGACGCAGCGGCGGCGCCGGAATGTCATTGACCCGCACGCTGTCGAAGAGGATGTCGGCCGTGATCTCGGCGCCGCGCAGCACCGATTTCATCGTCGCCGCGCCGTTCGTGCGCCCTTCGATCGCGTAGCCCATGCGTTCGGCGACCTGCGTGAAGGTCGAAAGGTCGAAGTTGCGCAGAGAGAGGGTCACCGAATCGGCGCGGCTGCGCGAAGCCACGCCGTCGATGAGCAGCTCCTGCTCGTCGTTCATCATGAAGAAGCGGTCGATCGACACGTGCGCCGTGTCGATGCGGATCCGGTGCGCGAAGATCTGCCACGTTTTCTCCCCCCGCGTGATGTGCGACGGAAGGATGCGCAGACCGATCACGCGGCCGAAGTCGCCCTCCTCGCTCAGAACGCCCGCGCGGACGCCGATCAGTCCCGAGACCTTGCGCACGGTGTCCGTGAAGCCCGTCGAAAGCTGTACGCGCCCCTGCTTCGCACCGCCCGTCACCGAGAGGTGCGGCAGGTGCAGCATCCCGGCGTAGAGGTCCTCTGCCGAGGCATAGACCGTGAGCGAATCGCCGCGGTTCGAAGCATTGACACTGAGGCGTGTGGCCAGCATCCGGCGGCGTTCGACGTATTCGGACGACGCCTTGAACGAGAGCCGGTCGCTCGCCGGGTTGAAGAGCAGCCGCAGCGACGTGCCGTCGGCGATCTGCAATCCCGCGGCCACGGCATCGGCCACGGGGTTGATATTGCGTATATCGACCGAGAGCAGCGAGAAGTCGTCGGGCGCGGCGGCCACGGCTCCCGGAGTTTCCCCATCGGACGCCCCGCCGCGCAGCACGGGCAGGTAGCGGCGCGCGCTGCGGCGCAGGTACTCGAAGACGGTGCGGTAGCTGGTCCGCGAACGGAACGTGACGTCGGCGAAATCCGAACGCAGCTCGACGAACTTGCCTGCGTCGGAGTTCTCGCCCGTCACCGTGACGTTCGAGGCCTGTATCTCCTTGTCGTTGTAGCGGTAGCGGGCGTCGGAGATCCGGATGCGCCCGTTCAGGTCGTCGAGCGACCGCCCGCCGGCCTTGGCCACGATACGGGCCGAGAGCTGCGAGACGGAGTCGCGGCGGTTGATCCGGAGCCGCGCCAGGTCGGCGTGGTGCAGATGCATCGTGAAGTCGTAACGCGGAACCGAATCGTTGAGGTCCACCAGTCCGAAAAAGTCGAAATCGAGGTTGGGATCGCGGGCCGTGATGCGGCCGTCGAACTCGCGGTTGCGCAGGCGCCCGTCGAGCCGCAGCGAGTCATAGACATAGCCGTTGAAGCCGAAGCGCCCGACGCACCCCTCCACGCGGGCGTCGGCATAGCCGCGCCCCACCACCCCGTCGATCCGGGCCGACAGGGTCGCGTCGCCCAGCAGCTCCCCGTGTCCCGTGAGCTCCCCGAGGCGCACGTCGCGCGCCGAGACCTCGCCCCGGATCGCGCTGCGGCCCTTTTCGAGCGGGCTCATCCGCAGGTCGCAGGTCACGTCGCCCCGCGCCGTCCCGGCCCCCAGCCGCATGTCGAACGACGAGAGCAGTCCCCGGAAACGGGCGTTCAGACGCATGTCGCCCGCCCGGTCCAGCACCGGGGCGAGCGACGCGGGAAGGGACTTTCCGGCGATGCGCCGCGCCAGGTCGTCGGCCGCCGCGGCCGAAGTCCGCAGGTCGGGAATCTCGAGGTCGAAGTGCGTCTTCCGGATGTCGGGAAGCCCCCGCAGCGAAGCCGTGGCCGCGAGCGTCGTGCTGTCGCCGATGCGCATCCGGCGGATCTCGCCCGAGAAGTCCGAGACGACGCCCGCCACCCGGGCATCTATCTCACTGAAGGTCAAATGCCAGTCGCGCAGACGGGGAGCGAAGTAAGCCACGTCGTCGGTCGAAACCTCCGTATCGCGCAGTGCGGCGTCGATGCGCACCTGGCCGAGAAAGTCCCGGTAGTCGGCCCACGAGTTGCCGGCCAGCGAAACGTAGGGAATCCGGATGTCCGACCCGGGCGTCACGATCCGGGCCTGCTCGAAGCCCAGGCAGCCCTGCGTGAGATAGAACCGCCCGGAGAGGTGATCCAGCACGAAGCCGCTCTTCTCGCGCGCCGACAGCGAGGCGACGGTCGTATAGACGGCCTGTCCGTCGATGGTGAAATCGTCCACCCGGGCGTCGAGCCGCGTCAGATGCAGGTGCGAAAAGTCGATTCCGTAGGGAGGATTGCGCTCCTCGTTCCGGTCGAGGCAAAGTTCCATGTTCTCGATCGAAGCGCTCTTCAGCGAGAGGCGGAACTCGCCCTTCCGTTTCCGGCCGGGATTCGAAAGGCGCGCGACGATCTGTTTGATGTTCATTTCGCCGTCGGGCATCTGGTGCAGATGCAGTCTGGCGTCGGCGATCTCCCCGCGGCTCAGCTCGACGCCCCCGCCCCACAGGCCGAAGCCCGTGACGTAGGCATCCAGACGCCCCACGTAAAGGAGCGTGTCGCGGCCGTAGTCCTCGACGTAGAAATCCTCGACGCGCACCTTCGAAAACAGCCCGATGTCCACCCGGCCCACGCGCACGACCGTTCCCAGCCGCTGCGAGACGAGAGCGGCCGCACGGCGCACGGCATAGTTCTGGACGGCGGGAATGTCGAGCAGCAGCGAAAGCGCCACGGGAAGGATTATCAGCAACAAAACCGCCGCGGATAACACCTTTCCCAATATTTTTATAACTTTGCGCAATCGGATTCCCGTATATAACTCGCAAAGTTAACCAAAAAGTTAAAATTACACGTAAAAAACCGGATGGATATTACAATTCTCGGCATCGAATCCTCGTGCGACGACACCTCGGCGGCCGTGTTGCGCAGCAACGTCCTGCTGTCGAACGTCATCGCCTCGCAGGCCGTGCACGTCAAGTACGGCGGCGTGATCCCCGAGCTGGCCTCGCGGGCCCACCAGCAGAATATCGTCCCCGTGGTGGATACGGCGCTCAGGGAGGCCGGCGTCACGGCCGACGAGCTGGACGCCATCGCCTTCACGCGCGGCCCCGGACTGGTCGGATCGCTGCTCGTGGGCGTGTCGTTCGCCAAGGGGCTGTCGATCGCCCGCAACATCCCGATGGTCGAGGTCAATCACCTGCAGGGACACATCCTCTCGCATTTCATCGACCTGCCGGACCGGCAATTGCCCCACCCGTCATTCCCGTTCCTCTGCCTGCTGGTGAGCGGCGGGCACACGCAAATCGTGCGCGTGGACTCCCCGACCCGAATGCGGATCATCGGCACGACGATCGACGACGCCGCGGGCGAAGCGTTCGACAAGTGCGCCAAGGTGATGGGGCTGCCCTACCCGGGCGGTCCGGTGATCGACCGCCTGGCCCGGGAGGGCGACCCGAAGGCGTTCCGCTTCGCACGGCCCCATGTCGAGGGATACGACTACTCGTTCTCGGGGCTGAAGACCTCGTTTCTCTACACGCTGCGCGACGCCGTGGCCTCCGACCCGGGGTTCGTCGAACGCCGCAAGGCCGACCTCTGCGCCTCGTTGCAGACGACCATCGTCGAAATCCTGCTCGACAAGCTCGTGCGCGCCTCGAAGGAGACGGGCATCCGCGACATCGCCATCGCCGGCGGCGTCTCGGCCAACTCGGGCCTGCGCGACGGCATCGCCGAGACGGGCCGCCGGCGCGGCTGGCGCACGTTCCTGCCCGAATTCAAGTTCACCACCGACAACGCCGCGATGATCGCCATGGCGGGCTACTATCGCTACAAGCTGGGCGAAGTGGCCTCGCTCGACGTTTCGCCCGCCGCCCGGCTGGAGAACATGTAGCCGGGCTCATTCACGCCGCACACGGTCCGGATGCTTCGGCATCCGGATTTTTTTCGTACCTTTGCTTCGAAGTCCGCAGTGGCGGACCGGCTTGGCTGCACGGAAAATCTGGAAAATTTGAAATTAATGCAATTTTCCTATATGTAATTTACTTATAATCAATTCATTTATATTTTTACACCTTCGATTAAGAAACAATATAGAAACAAAATAGTCGATTAAAGCTAATTCTGACCTTTTCTATTTTCATTAGGTTTCATTCCCTTCACTTGTTTGCACAGGGAGTTCGAATATTACCGTGAGCAGCTCTTCTTTCCGCTTCAAGGGACATTGATTAGTAAACATACTTACCAGTCAAAAAAGAAAAACTTCCGATCTCTCTTCGGCCTACGTTTTCCTTATTTTGTCTGCAAACTGCTCTTACAATAATAGACATAGGCATATAGACAAGCAACTAAATATAGTTTACTTTGGTTTAGCTTATATATAGAGCTAATAAACTAAAGTAAACTGAATTCATGTAGCTTCTACTCATTCAACAGGTGCAGCCAAAAGAAAAATGACTGAAGCCAATAAGTTTTGGCGCAGCCATCTTTTCTCCCTTTATTTGACTTTACTTTAATGAACGTATATATGAAAACGAGAATAAAGTAAAGCTCGATTTTTTCTCTTTTCGCTGTAATCATATTTCAGTCATAACTAACACCTATAAACCTTATACAAACACTTGAAACTCTTAGAATAGTAAAGTTTGGTACACACAGATGGTTGCTCTTTTAGAAACTTGTTGTTTTTATCTTTTTATTGCATTATATTTTATATCTTTGTAGCAAAGATAAACGGATTAATATGGACAAGCCAAGGAATCGCATAAAAGAGGTGCTCGAAGAAAAAGGCATCAAGCAAACATGGTTAGCAGAAAAGCTCGGGAAGAGCTTTTGTATTGTCAATTCTTATGTATGTAACAGACGTCAGCCGAGCCTGGAAGTGCTGTTTGAGATTGCCAATATTTTGCAAGTTGATCCAAAGGAGTTGATTAAAAGTGAACAAATATGATAATTGCGTTGTGTGTAATAAATTGGACTGCAGTAAGTGCTATCATTACGGCTATTACGGCATTGGTTGCTGTTATAGCATTGTGGCAGAATAAACAGCAGCTTAAAGAGATGCGGCAGCAATGGTTGGAAGATCGTCGTGCTCGATTAAGTTTTGGCATTATATCGAATGATGGACTTTTCTTGCTGCGAATAACCAATGTGGGGAAGGAAACAGCGTACAATATATCCATGACGTTAACAGGAGATCCTATCGACAATCATTACTCCGATGCGGTAAAAAATTCGTATATAAGATTGCAAAACAGAACATTTGCCATAGAGGCCGGGGTAAGTAAATATTTCTACTTGTCGAAAATAAAAAGCGATATGGATAGCGAGATAATTCTATACCACGAAAAATTCATGCAAAGTGATATAAACAAGTGGCTTGACAATTATATGGATTCTCCAATGCGTATAGCAGGAACATATTGCGGCAGATATTCAATTGAAGAATCTTTCTGCATAAACGACTTTATTATGGAGGGCAGTTTAAAAATCAAAGACGAGTTGGTTGCATCCATAGAGGGTATTCAGAAAGGCCTTGTATTGAACAACCAACAATATATGCCCATACAGAAAAGTCTGGACGTTATAGCAAAAAAAATTACGAAAAAAGAATAACATATGCCTACACTGACTTGGATAGGAAAGGAGAAAGTTGTCAATCACCATCAGGAGGTGCCATATCGGGTGCTGGAGCACAAATATGGGTTCCGGGTAGATGATCCGGCTGACACGACTCCTACAAATAGCGGTAATAAAATCATTCACGGCGACAACCTCGAAGCGCTGAAATCCCTGCTTCCCGAATACGAGGGGCGAATCAAGTGCATCTATATCGATCCGCCCTACAATACCGGGAACGAGAAATGGGTCTACAACGACAATGTGAATGATCCGAAAATCAAGAAGTGGTTGGGCGAGGTTGTCGGCAAGCAGGGTGAGGACCTGAGCCGCCACGACAAATGGCTCTGTATGATGTATCCGCGTTTGAAGCTGCTGCATAGGTTGTTGGCTGAAGACGGAGCAATTTTTATTTCGATTGACGACAATGAACTCGCTAATCTGCGGTTATTGTGCGATGAAATTTTCGGAGTGAATAATTTTGTCGGCCAATGGCATTGGTTCAAATCCGCAACACCTCCCAATCTTTCATATAAAATAAAGAAAAACATAGAGTATGTTCTTTGCTATGAAAAGCAGAAGAATAGTACTAAATATAAAGGTATACAGAAAGTCAGTAGCAGCGACGACCCTATGACCAAACCTCAGAATTCGGTAAAGATTTTGAAGTTCCCAGCTAAGAGTCTCAATATAAAAGGTGGAGACAGAACCATCCCTGCAGGTGTATACGGAACAGCGAAATATCCTAATAAATTATTGAATGACTTGGTCATAATTAATGGGACCAATGCTAATGACGTTGAATTTGAAAATCGATTTATATGGCTACAAGATAAGTTAGAAAATGAACTTGCCCAAAATACAATTATAAATTGTTCAAATAGACTCGTTTTATCCTATAAAAAGCAAGAATACGACCCGGAAGTGCCGCCTAACCTGATTGATGCAACGGTTGGAGTAGATACAACAGAAGAAGCTGGAAAAGTTCTATCTGCCATATTCGATGGGCATAATGTCTTTGAATACCCCAAAGACGTTTCACTAATCGAGTATATCATAAACTTTTTATGTGGCACTAACGATATTATTCTCGATTCTTTTGCAGGCTCAGGGACTACAGCTCATGCTGTATTGAATCTCAATAAGGACGGCGGCAATCGGAAGTTTATCCTGGTGGAAATGGAGGACTATGCCGAAAACATTACGGCAGAACGGGTCCGTCGTGTGATGAACGGATACGGTGAAGGAAAGAATGCGGTAGCTGGAACCGGAGGTGCATTCGATTTCTACGAACTGGGAGCTCCCATGTTCGACCAGGAGAAGAATCTGAATGAAGAGGTCGATGAAGAGAAGATTCGGGAGTATATCTACTACACCGAAACGAAGCGTCATCTGGACCGCAAACGCACTGAAGAGGCAAAATATCTACTCGATACCTACAACGGAACCGGGTATTACTTCTATTATGAAAAAGATTGTCTTATGACGCTCAGCATCGATACGCTGGGTATCGTAACGGAACGTGCCGAGCAGTATGTCATCTATGCCGATATTTGTACCGTGCCGCCGCAAGTACTTGCAGCCCGAAACATTACTTTCAAAAAAATTCCGCGTGACATCAAACGATTTTGACCTTATGGAACTCAAACAATATCAAAAAGAAGTAATCGCCGATTTGGATGCATATATCGGGTATGTCGAGAAATACAACCGTCCCGATACGGCTTTTCATAAATTCTGGGAAGATAAAGGCGTTTCTATTTCATCATACGACAACTACTATCTGCATCCGTATGACAACAGTGTTACCGATGTGCCGCATGTAACGGTCAAAGTGCCGACCGCAGGTGGCAAAACTTTCATCGCCTGCAATGCATTGAATACGATATTCAGTCATATGCCTGCAGATAAGCCGAAAGTTGTGGCGTGGTTCGTTCCGTCGGATACGATACTAAAACAGACCTATAAGAATCTGAATGACCCGTCGCATCCCTACCGGCAGAAGATTGACAGTCATTTCGGGAATGCCGTATGTGTTGTTGACAAGGAAGCGGCATTGTTCGGGCAGGGAATCAGTCCAACCGAGATACGAGAGCAACTGACGATTTTCGTGTTGAGCGTACAGTCGTTTGCCGCCAATAACAAGGATGGACGACGTGTTTACCGTGAAAACGAGAATCTGGCGGAGTACACCAAGTTATACGACAGCATGACCAAACGTGTGGACGGGTCAGACGAAACAGGGTTGATTCAGGTGCTGTCTTATTTGAATCCTGTGGTTATCATAGACGAGAGCCACAACTTCGAGGCTAACCTGCGTGTGGATATGCTTAAAGCAATTAATCCGTGTTTTATCCTCGACCTGACGGCTACACCGCGCAATAAGAGCAACATCATCAGTTTCGTTGACGCAATCAAACTCAAACGGGCCAATATGGTAAAATTGCCCGTTATCGTTTATAATCACCGTTCGACGAACGATGTTATTTCGAGTGCGATCCAGATGCAGCGCAGTTTGGAACAGAAAGCTATTGCGATGGAAGCCAATGGCGGTAGATATATTCGCCCGATCGTCCTCTTCCAAGCCCAGCCAAAAACCGATGATGACAATATTACGTTCGATAAAATCAAAAGTAAACTTATCGAAGTTGGCATTCCCGAGGAGTATATAAAAATCAAAACAGCGAACAAAGACGAAATTAAAAACACCGATTTAATGTCCCGTGACTGTCAAGTACGCTATATCATTACGGTCAATGCACTCAAAGAGGGTTGGGACTGTCCGTTTGCCTATATTCTCGCGTCACTTGCTAATAAGACATCACGGGTGGATGTAGAGCAGATATTGGGCCGTGTGCTGCGACTTCCCTATACAACCAAGCACAAAGAGGAACTGCTTGACTTGTCGTATGTATTTACCTCGTCCAACGATTTCCGAAATACAGTAGAGAATGTTATAGAGGGCTTGAACCGTGCGGGCTTCAGCAAAAAGGATTACCGTGTTGCTGAATGTTCAGCAGAACCGGTTTCTACCCCAACAGAACTGCCGTCTCTGAATTTATTTGGTGGCGACGAACCGGTGCAGGATACGCCGACAACTGCGATAACTGACGACATTGACGAACAGATAAACCCCGAAACAATCAAAACAACAATTACGACACCCGCGGCAAATACGGACACGGTCGAATTGGAGTCTTTTGCTCGACAGGAAAACGAGAATTACAACCGACAGGTAGCGCAACAGACCGATAATAACGACATTCCAAATGATATTAAAGACATGATAACAACATATCCGATTAAAGATGTTTTCGTGGACAACGCAAAGGAGTTGGTATTACCCCAATTCGTTAAAAAGATCAATGCCAATTTGATATTTGCCGATGAATATGTGTCGTTGGACAAGACGATGCTTGCCGAAGGTTTCGATTTGGACAAGTGCGACCACAATATTGACTTTTCTCCTGCTAAAAGCGAAGCAGTGCGTGTGGACTTGGAAAAATCCAGTGGCGAAGAATATGCCGTTACAAGAAGGAACCTGAGCGCAGATCAATTGTCATTTATCAAACGATACTTTGCGACCTTATCGCCGGAAAGTAAACAGAGACAGTTGGCTAAAACGCTTGCAAAGAATATTCGGTTCGATGAAATCTCCGAACCGCAGGTCGCACGTTATATAAAAAAGGCTATTGAGGGGGTTGATTCTGAACAACTCGAATATTTGTACTCGTACGATTGGCAGACAAGAAACACGATTCGACAGAAAATAGAATCGCTGTTGTCCGTTTATCAAGAAAAAAAGTTCAAAGAGTGGCTCGATACCGGACAGGTAAAATGTCAGGCTACCTATCGTCTGCCTGAACGGATAACTGTAAAAATTAAGTCTATCGGATTGGCTAAAGGACTTTATACGGAAGAGGAGTCGATTAACGGGTTCGAGTATGAGGTTATAAATGCTGTTGCCAATATGGACAACGTTTTGTTTTGGCATAGAAATCCGAGCCGTACAGGGTTCTGTATAAACGGTTATATGAATCATTATCCTGACTTTATCGTTCAATTGAATAGCGGTATTACCGTTCTTCTTGAAACAAAAGGCGATGATCGGGATAACTCGGATAGTCGGGCTAAAGTTGAGTTAGGCAGAACTTGGGCCAATAAAGCCGGTGAGCAGTATCGCTATTTCATGGTTTTCGACAAGCAGGAGATGGAGGGCGCTGTTACGATCAAAGAGTTTTTGCAAAGATTAAGCGTAATGTAATTGACCAGTAAGCCAGAAGGAAATACCCCGTATGAATATACTATTAGATACAAACATCATCATTCCACTGGAAGATACGAGTAGAATACTCGATTCTTCCTTTGCCGAACTGCGGAAACTCTCTGTAGAGCAGAGCCATTGTCTGTATATTCATCCGATGCAACTTGAAGACATTAACCGAGACAAGAATCAAGAAAGACGAAAAATCGTATTTTCTCGGTTAAAGCAATATTCACAGATAGAAAATCCACCAATTTTATCCGATCAGGAATGTCACGAACTCGGTTTATCGCAATCCAACGATAATGACAAAGTAGACAATAACATTTTGTTCGCTTTATATCGGGGTGCAGCACACCTCCTCGTTACAAACGACGAAGGCATTCATCGGAAAGCCACGAAAATCGGATTGCAGGATAAAGTATATCGGTTAGAACAATTCTTGTTATTACTTCGGCGATATACGACTGTCCCGTTTTCTTTCGATTACACTGGTGTAAAAGAGCGCTTTTTATATGAAATAGATAAAAACCAGCCATTCTTCGAATCTTTACGGCTGTCGTATGGCGGTTTTGATAAATGGTTTCAGAAATGTGCCACAGACAAGCGGAAATGCTGGTGTATCGAAGACGGAACTGGCAACATCGTCGCAATCTGCATCTACAAACACGAGCAGGATGCTCAGCTGACTGATAGCGGAGATATTATTCACGGACGCATCTTGAAGCTTTGTACATTTAAAGTCGATATAAAAGCTCGCGGAAAGAAATTAGGCGAGCGACTTTTGTATATCGCATTCGATTATTGTGTAAAAAACAAGTTGGACTGGGTATACCTACATACGTTCGGAGAAGAACAAAAAACGCTTGTTGGGCTTTGTTTAGATTATGGCTTTTATTGTCTCGGTAAATACAAACAAGATGATGTTTATATTAAGCCAATGAAATTAATGGAAGATGATTACGGCAGCTTGGATTCTTTGATAAGATATTATCCCTACTTCAAAGATAATGAATCTGTTCAAAAGTTCATTATTCCTATTCGACCGCAATACCATGAAGATTTGTTCCCGGACTTCAGCAGCATGAAAGGTTCTTTGTTCGAGAAAGATCAATCGTTGTATTCTTGCCAAGGAAATACAATTAAAAAAGCGTATTTGTGTCATTCCAAAATAAAAACGATTCGTAAAGGGGATATCATCCTGTTTTACCGAAGCAAAGACCGGAAATCCATACAATGTATGGGAATCGTCGAAGATGTTCTATTTTCAGAAAATATCGACGAGGTATTTCCTACCATTGCTAAAAGAACCGTCTATAGTTATTCAGATTTACTTAAAATTCTGAAAAAAAAGACCTTAGTAATACTTTTCCGGTATATCGCTCTTGATAAAGAAATCTCCTATCAACAAATAGCTAACGCTAAAGTTGAAGGATATATCCAGAGTATTAGAAAAATTGATAATCAACAATATTCAGCATTGATACATGAGAACTGACAAGATTATATTATCCATTCATCCAAGTCATATTGAAAAAATACTATCTGGAGAGAAGCGATACGAATATCGCAAGCGTATTCCTACGGATATACGATATATTGTCGTATATGCAACGGCTCCGATCAAAATGATTGTCGCCTTGATTAAGATAGATTCTATTTTAAAGGGGACGCCAGAAAGCGTGTGGGAAAAAACCAAAAAACATGCAGGTGTTTCCAAAGATTTTTTCATGCTTTATTTTGCTGACTATCAAGATTCTTATGCAATTAAATTTAAGACGGTATTTAAATTAGAAACGCCGAAATCTTTAATGTGCTTGGATAATAATATTGTAGCTCCGCAATCTTATACATACCTCACCGAGACAACAGAGGAATTGTACAATAAGTTAGGAATAAAGTGATTTGAGATATGATAGATTTCGAAGAATATATACGCCAAGGCGAGCCTCAGAAGCGGGAGAAGGGTTACGCATGGCAAACCGCAATAGGATTGCAGGCTGTCGATGGCTTGAAGCCTTCCGACTACTTGATTGAGACCGCACGTAAAGATATTGAAGGCGAGATTACAATCGACGAAGCCGAACAGCTTATTCGTAGCTATTATCAATCGAAAATAGCACATACACCCGAAGATGTAGAAATCCACGAAGCGGATATGGCATCGACCAACATCCGTAGACTTCTTACCGAGAAAACCTTTGCTTTTACACTTGTCGGACTGACATCGATTCATCGTCGGATTTTCGACGGCATCTTCAAATTTGCCGGTCAAATCCGCGATTATAACATTACGAAAAAAGAATGGGTACTGCGCGGAGATACGGTGCTGTATGTTTCTGCTCCCGATATCCGTAAAGCGATCGAATACGACTTGGAACAAGAACGCCAGTTCGACTATTCAAAAGTGGACAGAAATGGATTAGTGAGCCACATAGTCAAATTCGTATCTGGATTATGGCAAATTCATCCGTTTGGTGAGGGAAATACGCGAACTACGGCCGTGTTCACGATTCTCTATCTACGTTCTATGGGTTTTGATGTAACAAACGATCTGTTCGCTAATCATTCGTGGTATTTCCGTAATGCGCTGGTAAGGGCCAATTACCAAAATGTACAAAAAGGTATCATGCGTACTTCTGAATACCTGGAACTCTTCTTTCGTAATTTGTTATTGGGCGAGAACAATGAGTTACGGAATCGGTATATGGTAGTCAATCCTCCAGAAGAACTGAGAGCAGAACAAGTACAGCAAATTGACCGTACAAGCACCGAACAACCTACCGAGCAAGTACCCGAACAAGTTCGAGTCTTATTGCTTACCTTATCAAATGAGCAATTATCTTTGAAAGGGCTAATGGAGAAGATCGGCTTAAAGCACCGCCCAACATTTGTAGAAAACTACATAACTCCCGCTTTAGAAGCAGGTATTCTCAAAGTACTATATCCAGACAAGCCGAATCATCCTCGACAGAAATATTTGTTGACGGCAAAAGGATTAGCATTATATAACGAAATTAAATCAAAGTAATAATCCTGATGGTTACATTTGTTGTGTATCTTTCGCTTCTGTTGTGATATTTCTACTGGAAGGTTCTCAATGGTAGGCTGCATTGTAGGAGTCTGATGTCTTCCAATGCTGTTTTAGTTCGGGCTTGCCCGTGTGCCACAAAATTTCTTTTTGGGGAGCCTAATACCCCGAAAGCCATTTGGCGGCGGGAGGGCTGCCACACAATCTGCAAGCAGGGACAGTCTCGTTGTCCAATATTGGCTTGATTATAAAGTGGCAAACAGGTTGGTATGGTTAGACATAGTATTGCCTTCTAAATTTCCCCAGCGACACGCACAGCATTCAAGCGACAAGAGGGAGAAAGAGGATGTAAAACGAAACAATTATATCCGAATCAAACGACCTATTCTCGCAGCCTATTCAGAGATATTTTTCATTGGCGGGAGGTCAATCCTATAGACGACTTGTTCCTTTTATATAAGGCGGTAAAAGCTCTTATTTGACTCAAACTTTCACCACCGATTTTCTTTCAGTTGTTTATCTGAAAACGGTTTACTTTAGTTTTTCTCCCTTATATATAGATACTAAAGTAAACTAAAATATATATGGTCTCTCCGGTACAAAGAACCGTTCATATTTCAGTCGAACAACCCGTTCACCAGATTGACTGCATCGTCCTTTTTCTGATTGATGATTTTGGCGTACACCTGTGTCATCTTCACGTCGGCATGACCGAGCAACTTCGAGGTGGTATAGAGGTCGGCGCCAAGCGTCAGCATCATCGTCGCGAACGTGTGACGGGCGGTGTGAAATGAGAAGCGTTTGTCTATGCCGGCCGCTTTCGCCCATGGTTTGAGCAGCAGATTTATCATCGTTGGACTCGGTAAGTCGAAGACGTGGTCTTCCGCCATCTTGTCTCCTCGCTCCGGCATCCACTTTAACGCTTCTGGTGAAAGCGGCAAATAAATCGGCTCTTTGGTTTTCTGCATGGACACAGCAAGGCGATATTGACCTCTATCCACAAAAACATCTTTCCATCTCAAACCGATAATGTCGCTTATTCGCAATCCACAGAAGCAAGAGAACAAATAAGCCTGTTTTACGGTCTCATTCTTCATCGGAGTAGCAATCAGTGCCCGGACCTCTTCAATGGTCATATACGAGCGTTTGCTCTCCGGCAAGCGTATCTTATCCGAGTTGTTGATCTTTGTAAATGGGTTGGACTTGATAATATCCGCACGAACGGCGGCATTCAAAGCTCCGTTCAGAATACGGTAATAAGTGTGAAGCGTAAAGTTAGACACCCGTTTTCCTTTGGGGCGATACTCCGTCAGCAGATAGTCGATATACTCTTGGCAGAATGCCTTGTCGACCTGATCCATTGTCATGCTTTCACCCGCAAAATCTTTCAGTATGCGGATAGTTACCATGATTTGGTTCCCGTCCTTTTTGCCACGCTTGGCCTGGTTCTCCTTGTAGGTGTTCATCCAGTCAAGCAGGTAAACTCTCTCTTTGGTTTCTATACCGGCCTCGCCGTTGGTCAGCTCGATAATACGTTTGGACTTGATGGCATTGGCGGCATTCATGGTCGCCTGATTCTGCAGACGGGCATTGTTGTCCGTTTCCGGAATGAGGTACAACTTAAGATATTCGTATGTTCGTTTGCCGAAACGGTATATATCAAGATACAGACTTTGGCTTCCATCTGCCAGCTTCTTTGTCCGAAGGCGGACAGGCTCTTTTACTTTTGTAGGCTTCTTTATTCGTGGCATATCGATCCCTTCATAATTTTGTTTCTGTCGCAAAGATATGAATAAAGGTCGATATTAAGAAACAAACAAGAAACAAAATTGTAGCGAAAAAGAACCAATCAACTGAAAAGAATGAAAACAACTGAAAATATCAAGCACCACGTAAAGTGCTTGATATAAGCGGTTTTATTTGCACTTGTTTAGCTTTTGTTTTCATTTTATGGCTTTACTTTATAAATCTGGTAAATTTTTTGACAAGCGGTCAGGCACATATTCCTGCTGTTGCGGCCCCGCGTCGTGACGGGCACGGGATTTGATCCTACGCCATAACGGCGCGGGCTATATGTGCTCATTCCTTGTCGGGTTTACCAGAACCTTCCGTGAAGCGAGCGGCAATAGTCCGCGTCCGTCGTTTCAGCGCGCCGGCGCGGTCCCGAACCCGACTGCCATGAAACACGAAACCTCCCCTGAAAAACGCCTCGCGGAGTGGGAACGCCTCGCGGAGATCATCCGCCGCTCGGGGCTTTCGATCAATGCCTTCGCCCTCCGCATCGGCCTGCCGCGCGGCGAGAATCTCTACCGCATCCGCCGCGGCGCGAACGGCATCAGCCGCGACCTGGCCGAACGCATCCACGCCCGCTATCCGCAATACAGCATCCGCTGGCTTCTCTCGGGCGACGAGCAGGAGTGACGCCCCGGAAAAGCCGCCGCCGGGCCTCCCGGAACAACGGATCACCCCCGCCGGAAAGGGTTCCGACGGGGGTGGAATCGCAGTGTCCGGCCGCAGCGACGCGGTCCGGACCGAAGCCGGACGCCCTGCAAACGGGCGGGACGCCGCTGCCGGGCGGTCACTTCGCGCCGAACAGCCGGTCGCGCAGCGAAAAGTTCGCCCGCCGGGCCGCGAAGGCGTCGTATTCGGCACGCAGCGAAGCCATCAGATCGCGCACGGACTGAATCTTCTCGGCCCGCCAGGCATTCGCACCGCAGAAGGCGTAGCCGTTCTGCAAGCGACCCTTGAAGGCGTTGTAGAGGGCCAGCATGATGCAATAGGGACTATGCGTCACGTCGCACGTCCTGATGCAGTCGAACGGACAGGACTTCGGACGCTTGAGCCCCTCCTTCACCCGGTCGAGGAAGCGGTTGTGAATGGCCCGGCCCGGCATCCCGACGGGGCTCTGAATGATCTCGATGTCCTCCCGGCGCGCCTCGATATAGCTCTGCTTGAAGGCCGGGTCGGCGTCGCACTCCTCCGTGGTGACGAAGCGCGTGCCCATCTGCACGCCCTCGGCCCCCAGCTCCATGATCCGGTAGATGTCCTCGCCCGTATAGATGCCGCCGCCGGCGATCACCGGAATATGGCAGTCGTGGGCGGCCTCGAAGGAGCGCACCTCGGCGACGATCTCCGGCACGAGCGTCTCGAGGGCGTAGTGCTCGTCGTTCAGTTGCTCGGGCTTGTAACCCAGGTGGCCGCCCGCCTTGGGGCCCTCGACCACGATGGCGTCGGGAACGTACTTGTACTCCGAGAACCATTTCCGGCACAGGAGCTTCGCCGCACGGGCCGACGAGACGATCGGCGCGAGCTTGGTCTTCGCCCCTTCGGTGAGGAACGACGGCAGGTTGAGCGGCAGTCCGGCGCCCGAGAAGATGATGTCGGCCCGCTCGGCGACGGCCGTGCGGACCATGTCCGCGAAGTTCGACATGGCGACCATGACGTTCACGCCGACGATGCCGCGCGTGGCCTCGCGGGCCTTGCGCAGCTCCTGCTTCAGTCCCCAGACCGAAGCCTCGCGGTAATCCTTCGAATAGTCGTTGTAAATCACCCCCAGCCCGGCCGACGAGATGACGCCGATGCCGCCCTGGTCGGCCACGGCGGACGCCAGTCCCGAGAGGGATATGCCTACGCCCATACCGCCTTGCACGATGGGCACGGAAGCGCATAAGTTTCCGATTTTAAGTGCTTTCATTTACAGTTCGGATTAAAAAACCATTACTAACCGCTCAAAGGTAGGGAAAATCGGATGAAAACCGCCGACATTCCGAACAATTTAACGTAAAGGTCACATACGCACCGTGTCCCCTCCGCGACTCCCGGTAGTTTCCGCGTTCAGACGAACCGGATGCCCCGCAGCCGTCCGCCGCGCCGGCCCGCCGTTTCGCGCTCGACGATGCCCGTCACGACGTCGGCCGCATCGTGCCAGCGGTTGGTGCGGAACAGACGGCGGTAGGTCGTCAGATGCGCATACAGCTCGGGCCACTCCCGCGCCCACCCCCGCGGAAAGCGCACGAGGTGCAGCACGGTGGCCGAGTTGGAGAGGATGCGCGCCTCCTTGTTGCCGCTCTGGTGGAACCACTCGACCCGCACGCCGGGAGCGCGCGCCTGCACGGCGCGGGCGAACCCGCGGCCGCCGTTGTTGCTCTCGACGGCGGCCTGCCGCGTCGCGGAGCGCACGAGCATCCCGGCCACCAGCGGCTCGGTCACCTCCATCGGCTCGCGCGAATAGACCGCATCGGTGATGTAGATGACCCCGTCGGTATCGACCGCATACGAAAGCGAGCAGAGATAGTCGTCGCCCGTATCGGCCGTGTCGGTGTAGTTGGCCCGGCGGACGATCTCGCGCGGCAGGGCGTCGTACTCGGCGAAGTGCGGTCCGTAGAGCAGTCCTTCGCGCGAAGAGGGTCGCCCCTGGTAGAGAGCCTCGAACTGCAACGGATCGAGCCGCCGCTTGGAGTGCAGCAGCACGGCGCCGTGCTGCTCCTCCCACAACGCCTCGCCCGGTGCGCGGGGGTCGATTTCGGTGGGCGGCGAGGTCTTCAGCGCCTCGAAGTTCAGGTGCAGCCAGCCGCCGGGCGGAAGCGTGTCGAGCTGCCGCCACTCGCGCAGCTCCTCGACCGGTTCACGGGCCAGCAGTTCGCCGATGAGGTCCTCCTCGTGCCAGCGCGTGAAAACGACCAGTTCGCGCGAGGCGTTGTGCATCCGTGTGCGGACCACCGACGTATACCACTCCCAGCAGTTCGAGCGCACGAGCGGCGAATTGGCCTCCAGCGCATCCCTATACAAATCGTCCAGGATGAAGCAGTCCACGCGGTTGCCCGTGAGCGAGCCCTCGCGGCCGACCGACAGCAGTCCGCCCCGCCGCCCCACGACCTCCACCTCGTCGGCCGTGCGGATATAGCCCGGCGGCCGGGCGCCGCGCTTGATCGTCGTAGCGGGGAAAAAGGCGGCGTATTCGCGCGACTCGAGAATCCGCTGCACGCGGCGGTTGAACTTCGAGGCCAGCGCCCCGGAGTAGGAGGCGATCGCCACGCGGCAGTCGGGATCCAGCCCCAGCACATAGGCCGGAAGGAGCGTCGTGGCACCGACGCTCTTGCCGTGCTGGGGCGGCATGGTGACGATCAGCCGCCGGACGCGCCCCGCGGCGAAGGCCTCCAGCACCCGGTAGTAGGCACGGTGGAAAGGCTTCAGGTCGAGGAAGGGATAGACCCCGAGGGCGAAATCGGCGAACGCCGGAGGCGTCGCGGCATCCGCATCGGACAGCACCGGTCCTCCGGGAAACGACTCTTCCGGCGAAAGTGACGAAGAGGCGGAAAGGCCGGGGCCGGCGGAGCGGGCGGCCGCGGGAGGAGGCACGCCTCCGGCAGACCGGGCGGTCCCGGCGCGGCATCCGCCGCCGCACGGACCCGCGGGCACGGCGGGACGGGAAGCCCCGGAAGCAGAACCGGGAAGGAGCGTTCCCGCGGAGCGGGCCGCCGCGGGAGAGCCCGCCGCTCCGGAGGAAGGACAGCCGGAGACCGCTCCGGATACGAAAGCCTCTGCGGAATCTCCTTCCGCAGAGGCCGGAACAGACATTGTGACCATTCGATGAAAACTGTTTTCAAAAACCCCTTGCGCGGCGCCGCGACGGGCAGGTTTTTCGGATAAGTGCGCTGCGGCGGGCGGCGCCGCGCCCGAGAAGCGAGGAGCCGCAGCACGAAGGCGTCAGAGGTACGCCTTCATTTCGGAAAACGAGAAGTCGTTGGCGACCTCCCCCTCGCCGTCCGCGGTGCGGAACTCCCACCAGACGGGCACGAGGTCCGCGACGGCATCGACGTCGCCTTCGGGCAGCGACTCGCGCCGCCGGCAGACGATGACCGAGGCCGTCAGGCGGCACTCCATGCCGCCGAACGCGAAACGGACCGATCCCGAAAAGTAGCCGCCGCCGTCGAGGGCGTCCGCCAGACGGACCGCCGTTTCCCGGTAAAGTTCAGGTGAAACCGAATAGCTCATTGATACAGAATCGTTTTTTTGCAAAAAAGTTTGCAGACAGGAACAAATTGTTTAACTTTGCAGGACAAAGATATATTCAAAATTTGAACATTCGAACCGAAAATTCAAATTTTTGATATAAAATTTTCCGATAGAATACCATGAACGAACGGGTAAAACTGATACGCAAGCAGCTCGGAATGACGCAAGAGCAACTCGCACAGCGACTTGGAATAGGCAAAGCCGCCCTCTCGATGATCGAGACCGGCAAGGCGGGGCTCTCGGCGAGGAACCGGAACATCCTGGTTCAGGAATTGAACGTAAACCCCGAATGGATCGAAACCGGCAGGGGCAGCATGTTCAACGCCGAGCCGGACCTGACGGCCTACATGCACCGCACGGACAACTCGCTGCCGCTCCAGAGCGTGCCTCTCTACTCGATCGAGGGCACGGCGGGGCTGGTTCCCCTGTTCGCCGACCAGACGCAGGCCAAACCCGTCAATTTCATCCACATCCCCAACCTCCCGAAATGCGACGGAGCGCTCTACGTGCGCGGGGATTCCATGTATCCGCTGCTCAAGAGCGGCGACATCGTGCTCTACAAGCAGCTCAACGACATCGACGACATCTTCTGGGGCGACATGTACCTGCTCTCGATCGACATCGACGGCGAAGAGTACGTCACCGTGAAGTATATCCAGAAATCCGAGCGCGAGGGGTGGGTGAAGCTCGTGAGCCAGAATCCGCACCATGCCGACAAGGAGATCGCCATGAGCCGCATCCGGGCCATCGCGCTGGTCAAGGCCAGCATCCGGATGAACTCGATCCGATAACAGGGGACGTTCCGATAGAACGGAGCCGGAGCGCCCGCAATTTTTATTTTATCGGATGAAAACCCGTCCCGCACGAGGCGGAACGGAAATAATCGCTATATTTGTTCCGATCTTGGCGTCATGGGGAGGGGAAAGCAATGCAACTATCCGACAAATACGGTCCGACGGACGACTTCGGGCGTTTTTTCGACGAATACCGTCCGCGGCTGATCGCATTCGCCCGCGGATATGTCCGGGACCGGCTCGTTGCCGAAGACCTCGCCACCGACTCCTTCCTCTATTTCTGGGAGAACCGCTCCCGCATCGACACGGGCGGAAATCCGGCCGCCTACGTCCTCAAGACGCTCCGCCACAAATGCCTCAACCACCTGCGGGCGCAAGCCGTGCGGCTGCGGGCCCACGGCGAGATGGAGGAGTTGCAACAACGCGTGCTGCGCGAAAGCATCCGCTCGCTGGAGATGTGCGATCCCGAACGGCTGTTCGAGGGCGAGGTCGAACGGATCGTCCACGACTGCCTGGACGAAATGCCCGAACTGACCCGCAGCGTCTTCACCGAACAGCGGCTCCGGGGACGCTCCTACCGCGAGGTCGCCGCACAGTACGGCATCAGCGAACGGCGCGTCGAGACCGAGCTGGGCAAAGCCCTCGGAAAACTGCGCCTCGCCCTGCGCGACTACCTGCCCGCCGCGCTCGCGGCGGCCGTGCTGGAACGCCTCACGCGGCAATTCTGAAAATATTTTCCCGAAAAACGTGTCCTTTCGCGGGAAACCGCCCTGCTGAAGTGCTTTTATAATGAACGCCCCGAAAAGCGGGCGGAGGGAAAAGCATGGAAAAAGAGATTCTGTACCGTTTTTTCAGAGGAGAGACCGACCCCGACGAGGAGCGCCGGCTCATGGAATGGCTCGATGCGGACGAGGAGAACCGCCGCACGTTCGACCGCGAACGCGCCGTGTTCGACGCCCTGCTGCTCTTCGCCCCCGTTCCCGGAGCCGCGCAACGCAGCCCCGGAATGCGTCTGCGCCGCATGGCGGGCGCCGCGGCACGCATCGCGGCCGTCGTCGCCCTGGCGGTCGGCGTCGGCTGGGGGTTCGTCGCCCACCGCGAACGCGGCTGGGAGCAACTGACCAACCGTGTGGTAGTCCCCGCCGGACAGCGCATCAACCTGACCCTGCAGGACGGAACCTCCGTATGGCTCAACTCCGGCGCCGAAATCGAATACCCGGCCCTCTTCGCCGGCGACACGCGGCAGGTAAGACTCAAAGGCACGGCGCTGTTCGACGTCAGCCACGACGCCGGACACCCCTTCGTCGTGGAGACCTACGCCTGCCGGGTGGAGGTGCTCGGCACGCGCTTCAACGTCAATGCAGACGAACAGCACGGCATCTTCTCGACGGCCCTGCTGCGGGGCAGCGTGCGTGTCACGCCGCACGACGCCCCGCAGCGGCAGGTCACGCTCAGACCCAACGAAAAGGTATCGCTGCACGACGGACGGCTGACGCTCGGACGGGCCGACGATCCGAACGAATACCTCTGGACCGAGGGGCTGATCTCGGTCAGCGGCTGCTCGTTCGAGGAGCTCCTGCACCGTCTCGAACACTGCTACGGGGTGCGGTTCGACGTGCGGCTGAAAGAGATGCCGCAATTCGAGGCCGTCGGCAAAATCCGCATCTCGGACGGCATCGAGCACGCCCTCGACATCCTCCAGCGCAACTGCGACTTCGAATACGCCTACGACTCGCAAACCAACGAAATAACCATCTACCGATAAAATAGCACGAACCTTAAAACCTGCCTGCCTATGAGATAACACGAGCCTTTCTGAGGCCGTCGTCGCCGATCGCGGAAGCCATCGGAAAAAATGCCCGAAGTCGTTGGCGCGACCCCGGGCGGCAAGGATAACGGCCATTCGCATCTGACGGAACAACCCAAATTATTATCCTTTAACTGACAAAGATATGAAGAAAAAAGTATCAGGCAATACAAAAAGCCTGATAATCTCGCTATTCGCGGTTTTGTCATGCCTGACGGCCTCGCACGCCTCGGCCCAGACCGCACGCGTGACGATCGGCATGCGGCAAGTGAAAATGGAACAGGTGATGAACGAAATCGAAAAACAGACCCGTTACCTGTTCATCCACGACAAGAATCTCGACACCGACCGGACGGTAAGCGTCGAGGTTCGGGACCGGCCGGTGGCCGAAGCCCTCGAACAGATGGTCGGAGGCACGGGGCTGACCTACGAAATCAACGGCTCGAACATCATCCTCTCGGAACGAAGGGGGGGGGTCGGCGCCACCCCGGACGAAACGCCGCAAACGGTAGCCGGCACGGTGACCGATTCCCGCGGGCTGCCCGTGATCGGCGCCTCGGTCATCATCAAGGGCACGACGATCGGCGTGAGCACGGACGTGAACGGCGGCTTCGAACTCCGTATCCCGTCCGGCACGCAGGCCCCCGTGCTGCTGGTCAATTACCTGGGATACGAACCGCAGGAGGTCGCCGTGAACGGACGCAGCGAAATCGCCGTCACGATGCAGGAGTCGGCCGTAGCCGTGGAGAACGTCGTGGTGACGGCGCTCGGCATCAAGCGGCAGGAGAAGGCCCTCTCCTACAACGTGCAGCAGGTGAAGGCCGAGGACATCACGACGGTCAAGGACGCCAACTTCATGAACTCGCTCAACGGCAAGGTCGCCGGCGTGCAGATCAACGCCTCGGCGGCCGGCGTCGGCGGCGCGGCCCGCGTGGTGATGCGCGGCGCGAAGTCCATCTACAAGGACAACAACGCCCTCTACGTGATCGACGGCGTGCCGATGACCAACATTTCCTTCGGCTCGAACGACGACGGTCTGCAAGGCAACTACGTGGGTTCGGACGGCGTGGCGGACATCAACCCCGACGACATCGAGTCGATCTCGGTGCTGACGGGTCCCTCGGCCGCGGCCCTCTACGGCTCGGACGCCGCCAACGGCGTGGTGCTCATCAACACGAAGAAAGGCGAGGCCGGACGGACGAGCGTGAGCTTCTCGAACAGCACGACCTTCTCCTCGCCGCTGGTGATGCCCCGCTTCCAGAACCGCTACGGCAACGTGGCCGGATCGTACCAGAGCTGGGGCGACAGGACCTCGCGGCGGTTCGATCCGGAGGGATTCTTCAACACGGGGTCGAACGTCAATAACTCGTTCACCTTCTCCACGGGCACGAAGCGCTACCAGTCCTACTTCTCGGCGGCGACGACCAACGCCCGCAACATCCTGCCCAACAGCGGATACAACCGCTACAACTTCACCTTCCGCAACACGTTCAGCTTCCTCGACGAAAAACTGACGGCGGACGTCGGCGCCAGCTACATCCTGCAGGACAACAAGAACATGATCTCCTCGGGACAGTACTTCAACCCGCTGCCGGCACTCTACCTCTTCCCGCGCGGCGACGACTTCGACAACGTGCGCATGTACCAGATCTGGGACGAGTCGCGCAACCTCTACACGCAGAACTGGACCTACGGCTCGGGCGACATGTCGTTCCAGAATCCCTACTGGATCATGAACAAGATGATAAACGAGACGAAGAAGCGCCGCTACATGCTCTCCGCGAGCCTGAAATACGACGTGACCAAGTGGCTCAACGTCACCGGCCGCGTGAAGGTGGACAACGCCGACATGGACATCACGAACAAGCGCTATGCCGGAACCGACACCAACTTCGCGGGCGAAAAGGGCCTCTACAACATCGAGAAGCGCAACGACCGCCAGATCTACGCCGACGCCATCGCCAACGTGGACCTCTACTTCGCCGACGACTACCACCTGACGGCCAACGTCGGCGGGTCGATCAAGGACGTGCAGATGGACCTCATGGGCTGGGGCGGCGACCTGCGCAAGATTCCCAACTTCTTCTCGATCACCAACATCTCCACCACGTCGTACAAGGAGCGCGAGGACGGCTCGCACGTGCAGTCGCAGAGCGTCTTCGCCAATGTCGAACTGTCGTGGAAGAGCATGCTCTACCTCACGGTGACGGGCCGCAACGACTGGGAGTCGGCGCTGGCCTTCTCGAAATACAAGTCCTTCTTCTACCCCTCGGTGGGTCTCTCGGCCGTGATCTCCGAAATGGTCGAGCTGCCCGAATGGTTCTCGTTCCTCAAGCTGCGCGCCTCCTATTCGGCCGTGGGATCCTCCTATGCGGCCTACCTGACCAAACCCTACTACGACTACAAGGGCCAGACGCACGAATGGGATTCGCTCCACCGCTTCCCGAACGACGACCTCAAGCCCGAGAAGACCAAGTCGTGGGAGGTGGGCCTCAACGCCCGCTTCTTCGGCGGCAAGCTCAACCTCGACGCCACGTGGTACCGTTCGGACACCTTCAACCAGACCTTCGAATCGACCCCCTCCTCGACGTCGGGCTACTCGTCGGTGCTCGTACAGGCCGGACAGGTCCGCAACTCGGGTCTCGAAATGCTGCTCAGCTACCATAACACATGGCGCGACTTCTCGTGGAACACGAGCGTGACCTACACGATGAACCGCAACAAGATCATCAAGCTCGCCAACGGCGTCATCAGCCCCGTGGACGGCAAGCCGATCGACATGCCCTACCTGGAGAAGGCCACGCTGGGCAACACCGGTTCGCCGCAGGTGATCCTCTACGAGGGCGGCACGATGGGCGACCTGTATATCAACCGCGAGCTGCGCACCGACGGCAACGGCAACATCTACGTCGATCCGGCCACCAACAAGGTCGAACTGACGACCACCGAACGCCGCAAGGTGGCCAGTCTGATGCCCAAGGGCAACATCGGCTGGAACAACAGCTTCGCATGGAAGGGCATCAACCTCAACGTCATGCTCGCGGCCCGTCTGGGCGGTTCGGTCGTCTCGAACACCGAGGCGTTCCTCGACTACTACGGCGTCTCGGAGCGTTCGGCCGCCGCGCGCGACGCCGGAGGCGTCCGGGTGAACAACGGCATGGTGGACGCCAAGAACTACTACCAGACCATCGGCGCGGGCACGGGCGCCGGAGCCTACTACATCTACGACGCCACGAATGTCCGGCTGCAAGAGCTCTCGCTGGCCTACACGCTGCCCAAGCGCTGGTTCGCCGACAAACTGTCGATGACCGTCTCGCTCGTGGGCCGCAACCTGTGGATGATCTACAACAAGGCGCCCTTCGATCCCGAACTGACCACCTCGACCACCAACAACTTCCTGCAGGGCGTGGACTACTTCATGCTGCCCAGCCTGCGGAACATCGGATTCACCGTGAAGTTACAATTCTAAAACCCCGACCAAAATGAAAACAAACCGGATATTCCGCCGGATCGGCCGGCTGACCGCAATGGGCGCGACGCTCGCTGCCGTGGCCTGCACCGGCAGCTTCGAAGAGTACAACACCAAACCCTACCGTCCGTCGGACGAGGACCTCGAGGGCGACAATGTCGGCGTGGGCATCCTCTTCCCGTCGATGATGGAATGGATGATGCACGTGCAGGTGAACGCCTCGCAGTACCACGACGTGCTGCTGGGCGACGAGCTGGGCGGCTATGCATCGGCCGTGAAATCCTACCAGGGCCAGAACATAGCGACCTACAACCCGTCGGACGACTTCAACGACCCGCTGTTCGAGAACACCTTCTCGAACTTCTACGGCAACTACTTCCAGATCATGACGGAAACGGGCGGCGAAGGCCCCGTGTACGAGCTGTCGCGGATCATCCGCGTGGCCTCGATGCTGCGCGTGACCGACGCCTACGGTCCGATCCCCTACTCGAAGATGCAGAACGGAACCTTCTCCGTGCCCTACGACAGCCAGCGCGACGTCTATATGGCGATGATCGACGACCTGGACGAGGCCATGGAGTCGCTCCACACCTTCGCCGCAGCCGGCGGCGGTTCGCTGCTGAGCGACTTCGACATCAGCACCTACAAGGGCGACGTCAGCCTGTGGATCCAGTTCGCCAACACGCTCAAGCTGCGCATGGCGATCCGCATGAGCGGCGTGGAGCCCGAGGCGCAGCGCATCGCCGAGGAGGCCGTGGCCGCCATCGACACCTACGGACTGATCGACGCCAACGCCGAGAACCTGCAATTCACGCTCACCTCGCGCCGCAACCCCTACTACACGCAGGCGACGAGCGAATCGTGGCAGGACCTGCGCTCGAACGCCAACATCACGATGTATATGAACGCCTACGAGGACCCGCGGCGCAGCTCCTACTTCTCGAAGTCGGGCTACGACGAGACCTATGCGGGCGTGCGCTCGGGAATCGAGAACGTGCTGCCGACGACCTACGCCTCCTTCTCCTACCCGCTCTTCGCGGAGACGGACCCCGTGCCGGTCATGTACGCCGCCGAGAGCTGGTTCCTGCGGGCCGAAGGAGCGCTGCTGGGCTGGGCGATGGGCGACACGCCCGAGAACCTCTACAACACGGGCGTGAAGACCTCCTTCGAGCAGTGGGGCTGCTCGTCCTCCTACGAAGGCTACCTCGCCTCGACGCTGACGCCCCGACTCGCCTACACCGACCCCGCGGGGAAGCACGACCAGCCGAACTTCGGCCAGGCCGTCTCGGTGAAATGGGCCGACGACGGACACGAGCTGGAGCGCATCATCACCCAGAAGTGGATCGCCAACCACATGATCGGCCACGAGGCCTGGGCCGACTTCCGCCGGACGGGCTATCCCAGAATGATGATGGCCGTGAACAACCTCGGCGCCGCAGGCGGTATGTGGGGCAGCGTGGACGGCGACCGCGGAATGCGCCGCCTGCACTATCCGCAGTCGGAATACGACAACAACCGGGAGAACGTGCTCGGCGGCATCCAACTGCTCGGCGGTCCCGACGAATACTCCACCGACGTATGGTGGGCCAAGAAACAGAACTGACACACGAACCGAAAAACGCCATTCCAATGAAAAAGAACATCATAAGACTGTCCGCCCTCCTGTTGGCCGCGGCTCCGCTCGCAGCCTGCGACGACTGGACCGAACCCGAAGCGCAGGACTTCACGCAGCGCTTCCCGGAATCCTATTACGAAAACCTGCGGGCCTACAAGGCTTCCGACCACTCGATCACCTTCGGATGGTTCGGCGGATGGGACCCCAAGGCCGCCACGACCGGATCGAGCCTGATGGGCATTCCCGACAGCGTGGACCTGGTGGCCAACTGGGCCTCGTTCTACCTGACCGAGGAACAGAAGGCCGAAGCGAAGGCCGTGAAGGCGAAAAAGGGGACCGACGTGGTCGTGACACTCCTGCTGATGGACATCGGCCGCACGATCACGCCCGACGAGGTGACCGCAGGCATCACGGGCAAGGACGAAATCGCTCGGGCGATGCGCCACTACTGGGGCTGGTCCGACGACGCCGACGCGGCGGAAATCGAAGCCGCGATCCGCAAATACGCCAGCGCAGTGGTGGACGTCGTGCTGGAAAACGAATACACGGGCCTCGACCTGGACTACGAGCCGAGCTATTCGGACCACTTGGGGAACATCGTGAACGACCTGCCGTCCCAGGGCGACATCTACGCCGGAACGACTCCCGCCGAGCGGACCTTCTGGTTCGTGGACGAATGCGGCAGGCGCCTCGGCCCGAAATCGGGCAGCGGCAAGCTGCTGATCGTGGACGGCGAGGTGGCCAAAATGCCGGTCGGCACGATCGAATATTTCGACTACTACATCCTGCAAACCTATTCCCTCAGCTACCAAAGCAATCTGGACACCAGACTCGGTGCGGTAATCAGCGCTTTCAGCGACGTGCTCGACGAGAAGACGATCACCAACCGCACGATCGTCTGCGAGAACTTCGAGCCGGAGGCCCTGTGGAAGAACGGCGGCTCGACCTACGTGCTGCCCGACGGCTCGACGACCAACTCGCTGCACGGCATGGCGACGTGGCAGCCCTACACGGGCTACCGCAAGGGAGGCTTCGGCGCCTACCAGATGCAGAACGATTTCAAGAACGACTGCTACAAGTACTACCGGGAGGCCATCCACGCGATGAACGAACTGGAAAATGCCAACGAATAAAACCATGAAAAGACCTATGAGAACGATACTGAACGGCCGCTGCCGGGCGCTGCTCGCCGGCGCGGCGCTGCTGATGACCGCCTTCGGCTGCGACAACGCCGACCTCGGAGCGATCGACAACGCAGCCTACATAGCCGAAGCGCAGAAGGAGACCAGCTCGACGGTGGAGGTCGGCAACGACGGAGCCACCGCGTCGCTGACGGCCCGGCTGGGCGGCAAGGCCGACGGCGAATACTCCTTCCGGATCGAAGCCGACCCGGAAGTGCTGGAGCGGTTCAACGCCCTGAACGGAACCTCCTACACGCTGCTGCCCGAAACGGGCTACGAAATTCCCGGAGACCCGCTCGTGATCGGGACCGGCGATGTGGCGGCGACGCCCGTCGCGATAAAGATCCTGCCCTACACGCAGGAGATGGACGACTCGGGACAGACCTACGCCCTGCCCGTCACGCTGCGCAGCCTCGACGGCAGGATGACCGTGCTGGACGACGCCTCGCAGTTCCTCATCGTCTGCAACCGCAAGAAGATCGTTCCGGCCCCCGTCTTCAACTCGGAGTATGCGACCGGCGGCGTCACGAAACGCAACCGCGTGATCCTGAACATGAAGGATGCGCCGATCACCTTCACGGCCTACACCTTCGAATTCATGATGTATAAGGAGGCGTTCGACTACCGCAACTACATGATCGTCGGCTTCGACAACGAGGACGGACTGGGCAACCGCATGTGGGTGCGCTTCGAAGCCTCCTCGACAACCGCCGATCAGGAGAACCGCTGGATGCAGATCAACTCCGTAGTGAAACCCGCCGTGACGGCCACCGCGCCCTGCGAGGCGAAGAAATGGCAGCACGTGGCGATCGTCTTCGACGGTTCATCGACGAAGCTCTATCTCGACGGTTCGCTGGTGGCCGACAAGGCCACGGCCTCGCCCTCGATCACCTTCCGCCACTTCTCGTTCCTGCCGCAGCCGTCGTACTGCACCTCGACGATCTCGTTCCGCGAAGCCCGTCTGTGGAACACGGTGCGCACCGAGGCCCAGCTCAAGAACAACATGAACAGCGTGGACCCCAACAGCGAAGGACTGCTGGGATACTGGAAGATGGACGAAGGCCAGGGCTACGTCTTCAAGGACGCCACGGGCCACGGCAACGACGGCGAGTGCACCTACTCGAACGCCGGAGACATCTGGGATCCGCAGGTCTATGGACCGGCCACCGGACTGAAGTGGGTCGAGGACATGAACGAAATGGACGAGTAACGGCCTTTCGGCACGAACCGAACCGCATTACGCAACCGACCGATGCAGGAGCGGGAAGCCTTTCCGGCTCCTGCATCTTTTCCCCAAAAGAACCGATATGAAAAACAACAACCGCTTCATTCTGGGCGGTCTCGCGACAGCCGCCCTGACGGGCTGCGGCGGACAGCCCGAACCGCCCCGCAGGCCGATGAACATCCTCTACATCATGACCGACGACCACACGTCGCAGATGATGAGCTGCTACGACGGCCGCTACGCCTCGACCCCGAATCTCGACCGGATCGCCGAAGAGGGCGTGCGCTTCACGAACAGCTTCGTGGCGAACTCGCTCAGCGGCCCCAGCCGCGCCTGCATGCTCACCGGGAAGCATTCGCACAAGAACGGATTCTACGACAACACCACCTGCGTGTTCGACGGCTCGCAGCAGACCTTCCCCAAACTCCTCCGCAAGGCCGGATACGAAACGGCCATCGTCGGGAAATGGCATCTCGAAAGCCTCCCGACGGGCTTCGACCATTGGGAAATACTGCCCGGGCAGGGAGACTACTACAACCCCGACTTCATCCGGCAGACGGGAGACACGGTGCGCTGCGAAGGTTATATCACGAACATCATCACCGACAAGAGCATCGAGTGGCTCGAGCACGGACGCGACCCGGAGAAGTCCTTCTGTCTCGTGGTGCACCACAAGGCGCAGCACCGCAACTGGATGGCCGACACGTGCGACCTCGCGCTTTTCGAGGACCGCACGTTCCCCGTGCCGGAGACCTTCTACGACGACTACGAAGGACGTCCGGCAGCCGCCGCACAGGAGATGTCCATCGGCTCGAACCACGACATGGACCCGATATACGACCTCAAAATGCGGCAGCCGGGCCGGAAAAGCCGCCTCAGCGACGCATACGAGGCGATGATCGGGCGCATGAACCCGGAACAGCGCGCGGCGTGGGACCGCTTCTACGAGCCGATCGCAGCGGACTTCTACGCCCGCAACCCGCAGGGGCGCGAACTGGCCGAATGGAAGTTCACCCGCTACATGCGCGACTACCTCAAAACGCTCAAATCCCTCGACGACAACGTGGGAAGGCTGCTCGACTACCTCGAGGAGTCGGGACTCGCCGGGAACACCCTCGTAGTGTACACCTCCGACCAGGGATTCTACATGGGAGAGCACGGCTGGTTCGACAAACGGTTCATGTACGAGGAGTCGCTGCGGACCCCGCTCGTGATGCGGATGCCGGGCGGTGCGAAGGGACAGATCGCGGAGATGGTCCAGAACATCGACTACGCCCCCACGTTCCTCGAGCTGGCCGGAGCGCCCGTACCCGAGGACATTCAGGGCCGGTCGCTGCTGCCCCTGCTGCGGGGCGGGCATCCGGAAGACTGGAGAGAGTCGATCTACTACCATTTCTACGAATACCCGGCCGAGCACATGGTGAAACGCCATTACGGAGTGCGCGACGAACGATGGAAGCTGATACACTTCTACGACGACATCGACGCGTGGGAGCTCTACGACCTCGAAGCCGATCCCCGCGAGCTGCACAATCTCTTCGGAAATCCGGCCTACGCCGCCGAGCAGGAGCGGATGATGAAGGAGCTGGTGAAACTCCAGACGCAGTACGACGACACGGCGGCGATGGAAAAGAACGCATCCTACGACCGTAAAAGATAGGAAGACATGGAACACGCAATCCTGCGGGCCGCCGTATCGTTCGCGGCGGGTCTCGCACTCACCGCCTGCGCGGCTCCGGCGGCCGAGGAACTTCCGACGCTGCTTCCCCAACCACGCGAAACGGTCTGGAAAAGCGGTTCGTACCGGCTGCCGGAACGGGTGCGGATCGGATACGACTCGCCCGGACTCGCCGCGACGGCCGGGTACCTCGCCGAAGCGCTCGCACCCTACGCCACCGCGACGACGGCCGAAGGCGAGGGCGACATCACGCTCTCGACGGATACGGCGTCGCTGGCCGAAGAGGCCTACCGCCTCTCGGTCTCCCGCCCGGGCATCCGCATCACCGCCGGATCGCCGCGCGGCGCGGCAAACGGCATCGCCACGCTGCGGCAACTGCTCCCGCCCGGCGCAGTCCGGGAAGCGGAGATTCCCTGTACGGAGATCGCCGACGAACCGGCCTTCGGCTGGCGCGGGGCGATGCTCGACGTGAGCCGCCACTTCTTCGACAAGGAGGAGATCCTCGGGCTGCTCGACCAGATGGCCCGGCTCAAGCTCAACAAGTTCCACTGGCATCTGACGGACGACCAGGGCTGGCGCATCGAAATCCGGCGTTACCCCGACCTGACCGGGAAGGGCGCCTGGCGGCACTTCAACAAGCAGGACACGATCTGCACGGGCCGCGCGCGCCGGGAGCTGAACGACGACTTCCTGCTGCCGGAAAAGCGGCTGCGGACCGAGGGCGCCGACACGCTCTACGGCGGCTGCTACACGCAGCGGGACATCCGCGAGATCGTCTCCTACGCCGCCGCACGGGGAATCGACGTGATTCCCGAGATCGACATGCCGGGGCACTTCCTGCAGGCCATCGAACACTACCCGTGGCTCACCTGCTTCCGACCCGAGACCTGGAGCGAGCAGGCTTTCTCCTCGCCGCTCTGTCTGGGCAGGGACGACGTGCTGCGGTTCTGCGAGGAGATCTGGGAGGAGGTCTTCGAGCTCTTTCCCTACGAGTACGTCCATATCGGCGGCGACGAGGTGAACATGAAGAACTGGAACCGCTGTCCGCGCTGCCGGGCCCGGATGCGTGCCGAGGGGCTGGCCGACGGCCACGCCCTGCAAGCGTGGTTCACCCGCCGGATGCAGCGCTTCTTCACCGAACACGGCCGCCGCATGATCGGCTGGGACGAACTGCTCGCCGACGAGGTAGATCCGGCCACGACGATCATGTGGTGGCGTCCCTGGGAGCCGCAGTCGGTGAGCGACGCGACCCGCCGGGGCTGCGACGTGATCGTGAGCGCGCAGTCGTGGTTCTACTTCTCGCTGGAGGAGGACGCCGGATCGCTCGCGCGCACTGCCGGATTCGAAATCCGCCCCGACTCGCTCTCCGACGAGCAGAAGGCCCGCATCAAAGGCATCCAGGGCCACCTCTGGACCGAAAAGGTTCCCTCGTGGTCGCGCGCCGAGTACATGCTCTACCCGCGGCTGCTGATCGTGGCCGAGAAGGGTTGGTGCGCGCCGGAGCGCGTCAGCGAAGAGTCGCTGATGCCGCGGCTGCTCCGCTACTGCGAACGGCTGGACGCCGAAGGGATCAACTACCGGATCCCCTCGCTGAGAAACTACCACGAATTCTGCGTCTTCACCGACTCGGTCCGGACCACGGCCGAATGCCCGCTGCCGACGGCGATCCTGCGCTACACGCTCGACGGATCGGTCCCGACCGCCGCATCGCAGCGCTACACGGGTCCGATGACCTTCCGCGACGACGCCACGCTGCGCCTCCGGGCCTTCCATGCCGACGGCCGCACGGGCGACTGGGTGACGATCCGCTACGAGAAATGCGGCTTCGCACGGCCCGCCGAACCGCGCGAAACGCAGCCGGGACTGCTGGCCGAGTGGTATTTCAAGCGTTTTCCGGACTGCGCCGCGATCGGCGGAGCGCAGGCCGACGGACGGTGTGTGGCCGATTCGGTCCACTTCCCGCAGGAGGCCACGGGCCGGCGGGCCGTGGGAATCGTCTTCCGCGGATACATCGACGTGCCGGAGAAGGGCATCCATACCTTCGCACTCGCCTCGAACGACGGCAGCGTCCTGCGGATCGGCGACCGCGTGGTGATCGACAACGACGGCGAGCACCCGCTGCTCGAGAAGACCGGACAGGCGGCCCTTTCGGCCGGACTGCACCCGCTCGAGCTGCGTTTCTTCGACTACAACGGCGGCAAGGTGCAACTGTCGCTCGTCAGCGAGGACGGCAGCCGCCGGACGCTCGACGGGAAGTGGCTGCGGCACGTTCCTGCGGAGAGCCGGTAATCCCGGCGACCCGCACGCGGTGCGCCGCCGCCCCGGAAAGAGCACCTTCCCGGAAAGGCCCCGCCGGCCGGGACCGTCCGGAATCCGAAAAGCGTTTCACCCCCGTCGCACGACGAATGCGGCGGGGGTGAATCCGTCAGGGGCCCGCAGGCCGGGCACGAATTCCGCGCAACACGAATTCCGCGCAAGTCGCTGAAAATCAAAATCAGGAGCATCCCGCCCCGACGGATTGTAAGGAAAATCGCCCTTTACGACGAAAAAATGAAGCCGCAGGGTACAATCTGACAATAAATTCATATATTTGTGATACGTTAGAAACCCAACTAATCTAAAACACAATGGAACAGACCAAAGTGCGGGAGTTGCAGGACGTCGTGATCCGCTTTTCGGGCGACTCGGGCGACGGCATGCAGCTTACAGGCACGCTCTTCTCCGACACTTCGGCGCTCATGGGAAACGGCATCTCGACCTTCCCCGACTACCCCGCCGAAATCCGCGCCCCGCAGGGAACCGTCGCGGGCGTTTCGGGATTCCAGGTACACTTCGGCGACCACCGCGAGCTGAACCCCGGCGACTACTGCGACGTGCTGGTGGCGATGAATCCCGCGGCCCTGAAGGCCAACCGCAAATGGCTCAAGCGCGGCGCCACGGTCATCATCGACGGCGACTCGATCACCGAGGAGCACCTCAGAAAGGCCGGATTCGCCACGTCCGACCCGATCGCCGAGCTGGGACTCGACGAGTACAACGTCGTCGTGCCCGACATCACCACGATGACGCGCGAGGCGCTCAAGGAGACGGGACTCGACAACAAGTCGGTCGTCAAGTGCAAGAACATGTTCGCGCTGGGCATCTGCTTCTGGCTCTTCGACCGCCCGGAGGACTACGCCCGCCGCTACCTCGATACGAAATTCGCCAGGAAGAACCCCGCCGTGGCCGAAGCCAACAAGCTGGCCATCGACGCCGGGTACAACTATGCGGCCAACACGCACCAGTTCGCCAACCATTACAGCGTGGCCTCCGCCCCCCTCGAGAAGGGAACCTACCGCTCGATCTCGGGCAACGTGGCCACGGCGTGGGGGCTCTGCGCCGCGGCCGAAAAGGCCGGGCTGCCGCTCTTCTGCGGCTCGTATCCCATCACTCCCGCCACGGTGATCCTCGAGGAGCTGGCCAAGCGCAAGGACCTCGGGGTGAAGACCGTGCAGGCCGAAGACGAGATCGCCGGCATCTGCACGGCCATCGGCGCGGCCTATGCCGGGAACTTCGCCGTGACGACCACCTCCGGCCCGGGCCTGTCGCTCAAGAGCGAGGCGCTGGGACTGGCCGTGATGACCGAACTGCCGCTGGTGGTCGTGGACGTGCAGCGCGGAGGCCCCTCGACGGGCCTGCCGACGAAAACCGAGCAGAGCGACCTCCAGCAGGCCCTCTACGGCCGCAACGGCGAGTGCCCGGCGGTCGTGATGGCCGCCTCGTCGCCGAGCGACTGTTTCCACTACGCCTTCGAGGCGGGGCGCATCGCCATGGAGCACATGACGCCCGTCATCCTGCTCTCCGACGGATTCATCGCCAACGGCTCCGAACCGTGGCGCATCCCGCAGATGAAGGATTACCCGGCCATCTGTCCGCCGATCGTGGACGAGGCCCCCGAGGGAGGATTCATGCCCTACGTGCGCAACGAGAAACTGGCCCGCGGCTGGGCGTTCCCCGGCAAGGTCGGGCTGGAACACCGCGTGGGCGGTCTGGAGAAGGACTGCGTGAAGGGCTGCATCTCGATCGACCCGGACAACCACCAGAAAATGGTGAAGACCCGCGCGGCCAAGGTGGCCCTCGTCGCCGAGGACATTCCCGCGCAGGAGGTCTGGGGCGATGCGGAAGGCGACCTGCTGGTCGTGGGCTGGGGCGGCACGCGCGGCCACCTGCAGAACGCCGTGGACGAAATGCGCCGCGAAGGCCGCAAGGTGTCGCTGTGCCACTTCAACTACATCAACCCCCTGCCGCGCGGCGTGCGCGAGATTTTCGCCCGCTTCCGCAAGATCGTCGTCTGCGAGCTCAACGAAGGACAGTTCGCCGCCTACCTGCGGCAGGAGTTGCAGGAGTTCCGCTACGAACAGTACAACAAGTGCGAAGGGCTGCCCTTCACGGTGGTCGAGCTTCGCCGGAAATTCGAATCCTTACTGAAATAACGCCATGGCACAATACAACTACACCCCCGCGGATTTCAAGAGCGACCAGGAGGTGCGCTGGTGTCCCGGATGCGGCGACCACGCTATCCTGAACGCCGTACAGCGCGCCCTGCCCGAAATCGCCGACGCGACCGACACGCCGCACAACCTCTTCACGTTCATCTCGGGCATCGGCTGCTCGTCGCGCTTCATCTACTACATGAAGACCTTCGGGTTCCACTCCGTACACGGCCGCGCCAACGCCGTGGCGACGGGCGTCAAGGTGGCCAACCCGCGCCTGAACGTCTGGGTCACCACCGGCGACGGCGACTCGCTGGCCATCGGCGGCAACCATTTCATCCACGCCATCCGCCGCAACGTGGACCTCAACGTGATCCTGTTCAACAACGAGATCTACGGCCTGACCAAAGGGCAGTACTCCCCCACCTCGAAGCTGGGCAAGATAACCAAGACCTCGCCCTACGGCACGGTCGAAAAGCCGTTCAACCCCGGCGAGCTGGTGATCGGCGCCAAGGGCACGTTCTTCGCGCGTTCGATCGACATGGAGGTGCAGCTCTCGAAGGAGTGCATCGTCGCGGCAGCCGGGCACAAAGGCATGTCGGTCGTCGAGATGCTCCAGAACTGCGTGATCTTCAACGACAAGACCCATGCGGCGTTCGCCGCCGACAAGGCCACGCGCGCCGAGCGGACCATCACGCTGCGCCACGGCGAAAAGATGCTCTTCGGCGCCAACCGGGAGAAGGGCCTCGTCTTCGAGAACATGCGGCTGAAGGTGGTGACCGTCGGAGAGGGCGGCTACACGCTGGACGACATCCTGACGCACGACGCCCACGAACGCGACACGACGCTGCACGTGATGCTCGCCGCGATGAAGTATCCCGACTACCCGGTGGCGCTGGGCGTGATCCGCGCCGTGGAGGACGACGCCGTGTACGATGCGGCCGTCGAACGGCAGGTCGAGGAGGTGAAGGCCGCGAGCAAAATCCGCTGCGTGGACGATCTCCTGCGCTCGGGAGCCACATGGGAGGTGAAATGACGCGCCTCTCGGCAAAACGCACGGCCGGGTCTCCATCGCGGAGATCCGGCTGTTTTTCGAATGCCCCGTAATCGTTCGGAATCATGCGACACGCATACACCGCCGGACCGGGCGAAGTCGTCCGGGACATAGCGCCCGGAGGACACAACACCGGCGGCGCCCCGGTCAACTCCGCCTGGCACACGGTCCAGTCCGGCTACGAAGCCGCCGCCGCAAGACCGCGGGACGCGATGCGGAGGGCGTCATGTCCCGCCTGTCGGAGTTCCGACGATCCGGAGCCGGTCAATCGGAGCCGGGCGGGCTGTCCCGCGGTCCGTTCCCGACCGTACACCGGCAACCCCTCCGGCCGCGCGGCACGGACGGCCAAACCCTACACGCATCGCGCCCCGCTTCGGGCCGCTTCCGAAGCGGGCGTTTTTTCATTTTCCCGGGCGATTCTGGTACTCTCTTTGCAAAAGCCGAAACCGGAGTGTTTCACTTAATGCTTTTCTATCATGAAAAAATTATTGCTTACGTTCGTTTGCGCAGCGGCCGCGCTCGGCGTCTGCGCCGCACCCGAGAAGATCGGGTTCGACAAACTGCCGAAATCGTCGCAGGAGTTCATCCAGAAAAACTTCCCGCGCGAGGTGGTGAAAGACACCGAAATGGACCGCGAGGCGTCGTGGGACAAGTACACCGTCTATTTCAACAGCGGCTCCCGCGTATCGTTCGAAGGCGGCAAGGGAGACTGGTCGGAGATCGTGATGAAGAACGGCGCGGTTCCCGCGACCGTCATTCCCGTCAGAATCAAGACCTACGTCGCCGACAACTATTCCCAGAGCATGGTCAATCGGCTCTCGACCATGAAGGAGGGTTACAAGGTCGGGCTCACGAACGGCCTGACGCTCTACTTCGACAAGGAGGGCAAATTCAAGAAACTGGACAGGTAACAGTCATCCGCTTCCGCATCAGAGGTCGTTTGACCTGCCTTTCCCGATTCACCCCGCAGCGAGCCCGGCCCGCGCGGGGCGAATCTTTTTCCGCGGCTCCGGCGACGGCCGCGGCCGCACCTCCCGGAAGCGTACATACGCCGGCATCCGGCCCGACAGACAATCGTCCTTCGACACAAACGGCAGGAATTTCCGGAAAAATCCGTATATTTAAGGGCCGCATCCAAAAATCGCCCGCCCATGAACCCGCTCGTGCACACGCTTCTTCCGGCCGCCGTTCTGCTGTCCGTCCTTCCGGCCGCCTCCCAGTCGTCCAATCCCTTCGCGGAACAGGTTCTGCGTTACCCGCAGGAGAAGCTCCACGTCCACACCGACAAGGACACCTATGTGGCAGGAGACACGATCTGGCTGCGTGCGCGGTGCGTCGATGCCGCCTCGCACCGTCCGGTGGCGGCGAGCCGCTACGTCTATGCCGAACTCCGCGACGAATCGGGCGCGCTCGTGCGGCGGATCAAGATACTCCGCCGCGATTCGCTCTACGCAGGCTATCTTCCCGTTCCGACGGACGCTCCGGACGGCGACTACACCTTCTCGGCATACACGCGCTTCATGCGGAACCAGGGTGCGGACTACTTCTTCCGCAAGCCCCTTCGGATCGCCGCCTACCGCGGCGCTGCGGGCGAGGTTCCGAAGCCGCGGCCCCGCCCCGCGACGGGCGATTTCGCCGTGACGTTCCACCCCGAAGGCGGTTACCTCGTGCCGGGCCGTTCGTGCCGCGTAGCCTTCAAGGCCCTGACGGATGCGGGCCGTTCGACGGCTGTCGAAGCCGTGCTCCGCGACGACCGGGGTACGACGCTCGACACCGTGCGGACGCGCCGTGCGGGAATGGGCAGTTTCCGGATGGTTCCCGAGGCGGGCCGCACCTACCATGCAGTGTGCCGCACCCCTTCGGGCGCCGAGAAGCGCTTCGACCTCCCCGTGCCGAATGCCGCGGCGTGCGTGCTGCAACTCGCGGAACGGGACGGATTCATCGCGGTGAACGTGCTGACGGCAGGATCCTTGCCCGCACGGCTGCGGCTGGTGGTGCACTGCCGGGGCAACCGCTGCTACGACGGAGGCTGGGAACCGGGATTGCTTTTCCGCAGTTCCGATCTGCCGGCGGGCGTGGTGCAATGGCTGTTGCTGGATGCGGCGGGCAACGCCCTTTCCGAACGGCTGCTGTTCAATGAGGGCACAGAGGGAGTGCATGTCTCGCTGCGGGCGGAGAATCCCTCTCCGCGACGCCGGGAGCGTGCGGATTTCTCGGTCCGCCTGACCGACAGCGCGGGAAATCCCCTGCGCGGGGAGTTCTCGGTTTCGGTGACGGACCGCAACGCCGTGCCCGACCCCGTCTCGGGCGACATCCGCACGACGCTGCTGCTCACCTCCGACCTGCGGGGATATGTCGAATGCCCCGGGAGTTATTTCCGGAGCGACGATCCCGAAGCCCGTGCGGCGCTCGACGAACTGATGCTGACGCAGGGCTGGAGACGCTACGACGTGCCGGCCCTCCTGCGCGGAGAGTACGCCGAGCCGGAGTACGCGCTCGAAGCGGGACAGCAGATCTCCGGACGGATCGTCCGGGCCGGGCTGGTGAACACCCGCAAGCAGCTCGGGAAGTACCGGATGGCGATGATCGTGCCCCGTTACGGCTACCTGGCCGAAGCTCCGGTCCGGGCGGACGGATGCTTCGATCTCGACGGTTTCGATTTTCCCGACAGCACGGCATTCGTGCTGCGGCCGCAGACGACGACAGGGCGGATGCGCAATGCCTTCGTGAAGGTCGATCCCGAGACTTTCCCCGAGAACGGGATTCCGGCGCCCTATCCGGCCGCCGGAGCCGGCGATGCGGAGGCGTTGTTCCGCACGGCGCTGGCCTACGTCGGATACATGGGCTCGGCCGACCTGCGAAACGTGCTCATAGACCCCGTGGAGGTGCGGGCGAAGCGGGAGATTCCCCGGACGCTGGAGGAGCGCAAGGCGGTTTACTCCTGGAATGCGGAGCGGATCGCCGATACGGGAGTCCACACGATCCTCGACTGCATCGAACGGATGCCCGGAATACGCAGGCGGGAGAACGTGTTTCTCTATCAGGGACGAGCCGTTTTCTTCATGTGCGACGGAGTGCTTTACGATGACCTCGAAGAATCGCTCCCGGCATTCTCCGCTCCGCCGGCGATCGACCGTAATCGCACCGTCAAAAGAATAAATATGGCGGGGCCTGGCGTTCCGGATACTGATTCGGATCTTGGCTCGGGGCCTGGTTCGGATACCAATGCCTCTGATACCCATCTCGCGCAGGCCGTTGCGGCGCCCATCGGGCAATATTCCGATCTGCCTCCCTTTGTGAATCTGCCGCTGGAATGGGTCGATCGGATCGACATACTGGACCGATTCTCCGGCCGGTTCCTGTCCGGACGCGATAACGGCATCATCGCCGTCACGCTGAAATCCTACGAAGAGATTTCGGCTCTCGATACGGGCGAGAGTATCGACGTGGGAATCGTCTCGCCGTTGGGCTATCAGACGCCTGCGGAGTTCTACTCCCCGGCCTACGAAACGCCGGAGAGCCGCGACAGCCACACGCCCGATTTCCGCACGACGCTCTACTGGAATCCCTGCATCCGCACCGATGCCGACGGCCGGGCGGCTTTCGGATTCCGGACCTCCGACGCCCCGGCCGACTTCCGGATCGACATCGAGGGGCTGACTCCCGACGGACAGCCGGTCGTGCATGCCGAGTAGCGGATGCGGCGGCAGGACAAACGGCCGCCCGGCCGGGAGTGCCTGCGGATATTCCGGTGGGGAGAGGTCCTCAAAGGCCGGAAAGAGGGCGGGGATTCCGGCCGGAGGAATGGGTGGTGTCCCGGGCAGGAGGCCGCCGCTCCTCCGGAATCCTTCCGATACGGCGTTTGAAGTCCCGCACGATCTGCCGGCCCAGTCCGGACACCGTGCTGTCCACCTTGTGAATCTCGACGGGCGTCACCAGATTCTTGTATTTGGCCCTTCCCAGCCGGAACTTCATGTCGTCCAGATTGCCCGTGATGTTCAGCCCCAGCTTGAAGGGAATCGGCGACTTGAGGATGGAAATGTGGTAGTCGAAATTCATGTCCAGGTCCTGCGTGCCTCCCACGGCCGCCCGGTAGCGGTCCATGGCGACGGCGAAGGGATAAACGGTGACGTATCCGTCCTTGACGCTGATATTCACAGCAATGCTGTCGATCAGGTTCCGCTCCTTGTTCTTGAAGAAGAATTTCTTGGAGATTTCGGCGAAGGTCTCGCCGTCCATCAGCACGAGGCTGTCGCCCCGGAGGCGGATGGCCGAACGAAGGGTCGGAATCCGGATGTTGAGCGCCGAGTCCAGATCGGCCTCCGCCGAGACATCGAAATCGACCGTTCCCCGGAACGACCGCAGCATGGGCACGATGCTGTCGAGCGACGGGGTGAATTCGACCAGCTTTCCGACATTGATGCGCCGCAGGCGGAAATCGAATCCGACGTATCCCCGCTCGGGCCGCACGGCCTGGTAGAGCAGCGTCGTGTGCATAACCGCATCCAGCCCCTTCATGGCCAGATCCTTCAGGTGCACGGTCCCGTCGCGGACGTCCACGGCGCCGCGCACGTCCTCGAAAACGAATTTGCCGTAGCGCACGCGGCGGAAGTCGGTGTGCAGCGCGAAGTCGATGTTTTTCGGAACGACGAAGAGTTTCAGATCGGTGGCCGCGGTGTCCGCCTCGATGTGCAGGGTGTCGGCCGGGAACGAGACGGCGCGGATCAGTTGGTTGCAGTTCAGATTCCGCGACGAGAGCGAAAGCTCGGCGCGCAGGGGCCTGCGGCGGCGCATGGCGCCGTAGAGGTCGTGCACGACGCCGCTGGCCGTCAGATCGGAGCGCCCGATGCGCATGGTGGCGTTCCGCAGCGTGACGGCGCGGTTCCCCACCGTCACGGAGGTCTTCTCCATACGGATCGGCAGGGCGCACTGCGGCGTGGAGACCACCAGACGGCTGAATCCGACGATCCCTTCGGGTATCCACACCGAATCGCGCAGCTTCTCGGCCGTCACGCCGATTCCGGCCCGGTCCATTCCCATCCGGGAATCCCCGACGCGGCAGAACAGCGTGTCGGCTTCGAGCGCGAGCCCCACCTTCGGTTTCGCGGGATCGCGCTTCCCGGGTTGCAGACGGACGGTCGCCGTGCCCCGACCGCAGAAAAGACTCAGGGAGTCGCCCGCGGCGGCCTTCAGCCGGTTGAGCGTCATCGTGCACTCCATGCGGGCGATACGGGTCGTGTCCTGGGGGTTCGTCGTCCGGACCGTCGCCGCCAGCCGCTCCATCGAGGAGGAGAGCCGCGGCGAGCGGAGAGAGGCGTGCCGTATCTCGGCTTCGGCGTCCAGGCGGTCGTCCCCGGCGAACGAGAGCGAAGCGCTGCTCGTGAATTCGAACTTCCGGGCCGTATCCCGGAGCGCCAGGCTGTCCATGACCACCCGTCCCCGGGCCCGGATACGCCCGAGGTCGCGGTTCCTGAGCGCCGAAAGACGGCAGCTCATCCGCAGCTCGGCCTCCAGCTTTCCGGAAAGGGAGACCCCTTCCTGCAACGGGAAAGTCTGCGCCAGGGCCGTCAAGTCCACCGCGGACTTCGTATGGAACGAGACGAGCGGATCGTCCAGCAGGTTCTTCACCTCGGCATCGGCCAGAATATCGGTGTGCGCACCCTTGAAGCGGAAAATCTCCAGATTGCAGAACGACGGCTCGCGGCGCATGGGATCGACCTGTCCCACGAGACGGGCATCCAGCGCATCCACCCCGTAGGGCATTCCGGCATAGCGGGCCGAAGCGTCCTTTATCTCGGCATCGAGCGTGGCGAGCGGAAGCGCCTGCCTTCCATAGGGGCCCTTCACCGCACCGCTGATGCGCACCTCGCCGTCGGCGGCGACCTCCCCGCGCTTCAGCACGCTCTCCGGGATCATGTGCAGCACGGTCTCCAGCGAGGGAGCGTGCAACCCGTAACGCAAGTCGAGAAGCAGCGCCCCGGCCGCCGCCGTGTCGCGCCGCACGGTTCCCGTCAGGTCCAGCTCCGTGCCGTTGATGCCGAGCAGGGCGTCGTGCAGCGTGAGCGTGCGCTGCGCCCGGTCCAGTTCGACGGAGGCGCGCAGACGGGTGGCCACGCGATTGACCAGCAGTTCGCCGTCCTGCCAGAAAAGGATGTTCCGGTTCCGGAAATCGAGCGCCAGCATGGAGTGTCCCTCCCCGAGCCGGGCCCTCAGCCTCAGCCCGGCATCCCGGATATTGGCGAAGACCTTCGTTTCGCGGTCGTCGAACGTCACCGAACCATGACGCAGCGCGACGTGCCGGACGGAGATTTCACTGACGGTCCGCACGGTATCCGCCGTTGTATCCGTCGCCGTGCCGGACGCAAGCGTGTCGGCGGAGGGGAGGATGTCCCAGTTCGCACGCCCCGTCCCGTCCCGGAAGGCATAGACGTCGGCACTGTCCAACGAGAGTTTCAGTATGTCGATTTTCCGGTGTCTCAGGTAGCTGACCGGATTGAAGACCAACACGGCCTTGCGGAACGTGAGCAGCGTGTCGGTCCGCTGCCAGAGCGTATCGCGGAGTGCCGTCGAAACCAGCGTGCCGTCCGTCAGTTTCACGCCGAACCGCGGAAAGGTGGAGAAAAAGGTCAGCTCCACGCCGCCCATCCGCAGCCGGGCGTTCAGACTCCGGTCGGCGATCCGCTCCACGACGGGCGTCAGTTTCGAGGGCGTGAAAACGAAATTCAGCACGACGGCCGTGCCGACGAGCAGCAACAGCAGCACGCTTCCCGCCGAAACGGCGCTTATCCGGATGATTCTCTTCGTGCGACGGTCCATTTGCAAATCCTCCTCTTTTTCAGCAAAGATAACGATTTTTCGGAGACATCGCACCGGATGCCGGGACATATCCCGGGCCGTCCGCCGCTCGGGACGGTCCGGAATCGGCATGCGGCATAACCTTCGGTGCGGCGGACGGCTGCGGGAAACGAACCGGCCGGGAGGAAGAGCGGCAGATGCCCCGCGGCAAGGGAGGCGACGAATGCAAAAGATTCAGGACAGACAACGAAAAACCCTGCAAACCTCGGTGTTTGCAGGGTTTCCTTGTGGAGAATACGAGATTCGAACTCGTGACCTCTTGCATGCCATGCAAGCGCTCTAGCCAGCTGAGCTAATCCCCCGTTGCGGGGGCAAAGATAATCGGATTTTTCGATTCTCACAAGATTTGCCCGAAAAAAACAGTTATTTTTTCCGGTCCGTTTTCCGGACATTCGGATCTTCCGCCGCCGGAATCGGAGAAAATCGCGTATATTTGCAGAAACAGCAGGCTGCAAACCGTTCGGCCTGCGGCCGGAGGTCCCGGGCGAACGAACGGCCGGGCGGCTCCGCACGCAGAAGGACGGTCCGCCCCGGCCGGAACGCCGCGGAAGCGCCTCGGCACACGAAAAAAAATGCAAGACGAGAAATCATGGAAAACAGAATCTGCTCCCTGTTCGGAATCCGCTACCCCATCGTCGCGGGCGGCATGATCTGGTGCAGCGGCTGGCGGCTGGCCGCCGCCGTGAGCGAAGCGGGCGGCCTGGGGCTGATCGGCTCCGGCTCGATGACGCCCGACCTGCTGCGCGAACATATCCGCCGCTGCCGCGAAGCCACACGGAAACCCTTCGGCGTGAACGTCCCGCTCATGTACCGGTATGCCGACCAGATCATCGAAACGGTCATCGAGGAGCGCGTGCCGGTCGTCTTCACCTCGGCGGGCGACCCGAAGAGCCGGACGGCACAACTGCACGAAGCCGGCTGCAAGGTGGCGCACGTCGTGTCGAGCTCGAAATTCGCCCGCAAGAGCGAGGAGGCGGGCGTGGACGCCGTCGTGGCCGAAGGATTCGAGGCCGGCGGACACAACGGCCGCGAGGAGACCCCGACGATGGTCCTCACGCCCCACGTGCGCCGGGCGGTGCGGATTCCGCTGCTGGCGGCGGGAGGCATCGCCACGGGACGGGGAATGCTGGCGGCTTTCGCCCTCGGGGCCGAAGGCGTGCAGTTGGGCACGAGGTTCGCACTGACCCGGGAAAGCTCGGCCAGCGAGGAGTTCAAGAGGCTGTGCCTCTCGCTCGAAGAGGGCGGCACGACACTGGCGCTGAAGAAGCTCGCCCCGACACGCCTGGTGCGCAACGACTTCTGCCGGGCCGTGGAGGAGGCCGAGAGCCGCGGCGCGACGGCCGAAGAGCTTTCGGCGCTGCTCGGGCGCGGCCGTCCGAAGCGGGGAATCTTCGAGGGCGACCTCTCGGAAGGCGAACTGGAGATCGGACAGGCAGCCTCGCTGCTCCGCGACCTGCCCCCGGCCGGGGAGGTCGTCCGGCAGATCGTCCGCGAATACGACGAAGCGCTGCCGACGCTCGGGCGGCTCGGCCCGCTCTGAATGCGCCGGACGCTTCGGATGCGCCGGACACGGGACGCTACCCGAGTTTCATCACCTCGTCGATGCCCATTTCGCGGTAGGTCGATTCCAGCTCCTCGCCGCGGTCCGAGATGACCAGCAGCTTGTCGCCCAGCCGCAGCTCGGTCTTGCCCTGCGGCACGAAATACTCCCCGTCGCGGCAGATCATCATGACCAGCGTATTCTCGGGCAGCACGATGTCCTTGAGCGTATGCCCGCTCTCGAGCATGCTCTCGTTGACCTCGACCTCGGTCAGCACCGACTTCATGTCCTCGTGCATATTGACGTCGAAGGCCGATTCACGCTCCTCGTAGGCCAGTCCCAGCAGGTTGGCCATGCCGCTGACGGTCGTGCCCTGCACCAGCAGCGAGATGATCGTCGAGAGGAAGACCACGTTGAACAGCAGGTCGGCGTACTCGACGTCGTCCATCATCGGATAGATGGCGAAGAGGATCGGCACGGCGCCGCGGAGCCCCACCCACGAAATGTAGAGCCGCGCCCGGGCCGTGAACTTCCGGAACGGCAGCAGGCAGGCGAAGACCGACAACGGCCGCGCGACGAGGATGAGGAAGAAGCCCACGGAGCAGCCGAGGATCAGCACCTCGGGTTGCAGCAGTTCGTCGCTATTGACGAACAGTCCCAGCGTGAGGAACATCACGATCTGCATGAGCCACGTGAAACCGTCGAAAAAGACCGTCAGGGGCCGTTTCTGCACCAGTTTGTGATTGCCGATGACCAGTCCCGAGAGATAGACGGCCAAGTAGCCGTTGCCGCCCACCAGATCCGTGAAGGCGAACGAAAAGAAGACGAAGGCCAGCAGCAGCACGACGTAGAGCGAGTGGTTCGCCAGTCCGATGCGGTTGATCGTCCACACGGCCAGCCGTCCGACGAGGTAGCCGGAGAGGGCTCCGACGACCATCTGCACGACGAACGCCACGACCGACATGCCCAGCCCGACGTGCTCCGACGTGTTCGACAGCACGCCGATGAGCAGGATCGTGAGCATGTAGGCCATCGGATCGTTCGAACCGCTCTCCAGCTCGAGCAGCGGCCGCAGGTGCTCCTTCAGCCCCTGCTTCTTGCTTCGCAGGATCGAAAAGACCGAGGCCGAATCGGTCGAGGACATCGTGGAAGCCAGCAGCAGCGCCAGCGCGAAAGGCATCTCCAGCCCCAGCCACGGCGCGATGAGCCATACGAAGCCCGCCAGGACGAGGGCCGTCATCACCACGCCCGCCGTGGCCAGCACGACACCCGGCCCGATGATCGGCCGGATCTCCCGGAAGGAGGTGTCCATGCCGCCTGTGAACAGAATGACGCACAGCGACATCATGCCGATGAATTGGGTGATATCGACCGAACGGTAGGAGATGAAATCCAGTCCGAACAACATGCCCACCCCGAGGAAGAGCAGCAACGCCGGCGCCCCGAAACGATAGGCCACCTTACCGGCCAGCACCGCCACGAAAAGCAGCAGCGCCCCCACCAACACGATATTCTCTCCGCTTAAATTTATCATCGTCTCAACAATTTAACCTGAATCTCTACGAACCGGGCCCCGCCGCATCCCGTCAGGCATGGAAGGCCGGCAATTCCCGGCATCCGAAAAATCGTGCCGCAAACACGCCTCCGCCCCGGAAACCGTCTCCGCGCGCACCGCCCGGACCCGCCATCGCCGCACATGCGGCGGCGGAATCCGAAGGACCGGCACGCATCCGGGGCCACCGGACAACGCAGGAATGCGCTCCGGAAGACCGGAACGTCCGCCAAATGAGAAACCGGCGCAGACGGCAGCCGCAACGGCCCGCGCGCCGCGGACCGGCGAAGCAGACCGGGGCCGGGACGAAACGCCGGAATCCGGGCTCCGAATGCCGCGGCAGATGCACGCAACGCGATCGGAAACCGTGCGCGGCCGCAACCGGGCAGCCGCGCCGAGACAGGAAGCCGGCGAACTCAGGAAGCGCGGACAACAGTCCCGCATGTCCGAACGACCCGCTCGAACGCAAAGCTATGAAAAAAATCGGAATATTCCGCCCCTCCCGTGAAAAAGGAGGACCATACGGCCCGAAAAACATACGGTCCGGACAACGGGTCCGAAGGAGCCGCACCGCCGGAACGGCTCACTGCGGAATGAAGGTGTAGGTGATGGTCCCCTGCTGACGCGCCGGAGCCGAAGAGTCGATATTGAAGGACGAGACGCGCGCGGCATGCAGGGCGGCTTCGCGCATGCAGTCGTCGCCGCCCTCCGCGACGCGCGCCGAAACCACCTCGCCGGCGCGGTTCACCACGATCGCCACCACCACTTCGCCGCCCCCCTCGCACCGGTAGGCCGGCACACTCAGATCGACCGACTGCCGCACGGGATTCTTCAGCGAGAAGGAGACCGTGACGCGCCCCTTCACCTTCCGGTCCTCGTGCCGTCCCTCCTTCCGGCCCCGGCGGCCCTCACGGATCGCCCGCTCCTCGGCCAGGCCCTGTTCGTAGGCTTCGCGGTTGGCGCGCATGCGCGCCTCGGCCTCGGCGGCGGCATCGTTCAGCGCCGCGGCGTTCGTACCGCGGTCGTCCCGGAGTTTCTCGTTCAGCGCATTCTCGTTCGACACCTCGTTGCGGATACTCCGCCAGTCGATCTCCTCGCCCTCCTGCTGCCGGCGGCGCACCTCCTCCGCGAGGCGGTCGCGCTCCTGCTCCAGTTCGGCGAGCGACTGCAAGTCGATGAACATGCCCTGCTGGTGGGGCCGGCGCCCCACCACGATCTTCGACGAGACGAAGGCGATCATCAGCACCAGATAGGCGATCAGCGTGATGCACAACCCGATACGGTGGTCGTACGCCCACTCCCCGGCATCCTCCCGGCGGTTGTCGAACGGCAGGCGGAGGCGTGCCCTGCGCGGACGGCCTTCCGCCGCGCCGGCGTTCTCTCCGGAGGCCGCGCCTCTCCCGGCCGGAACGCTCCGGCCGGCACGGGAACGCCCCGACGTCCGGGCTCCGCCCGGCACGCCGTCCGCCGCCGCATCCGGCCGCGTCCGTTCCGCTCCGTCCCCGGCTTCCCGGCTCCTTCCGGAGTCCTCCGTATGCTCGTGCTCTTTCGAAGACATGTCGTTTCGGGATTTCAGCGCAAAAGTAGTGTTTTTTACCGTATTTTTATTACCTTTACGAAAAATTAACCGCACCCCGGAGCGCCGGAGCCGAAATTTGGTTTTGCGCCCGAGTTGCATTATCTTTGCGTGCAAATTACCATGAATCCGCTTATGACAACCAAACAACAAACGCTCAAGGCTCCGATCTCGTTCTCGGGCAAGGGCCTGCACACGGGCGTCAAAGTGACGATGACGGTCAATCCGGCCGAAGCCGGCACGGGCATCGTATTCCGCCGCACCGACATCGAGGGGCAGCCGCTCATCCCCGCCCTGTGCGACTACGTGGTGGACACCTCGCGCGGCACGACGATCGAGGCAGGAGGCCACCGCGTCAGCACCATCGAACATATCATGTCGGCGCTCTGGACGCTCGGCGTGGACAACGCCCTGATCGACATAGACGCCCCCGAGACGCCCATCCTCGACGGCTCGGCCCGCGAATACGCCGAGGCCGTCACCCGGACCGGACTGGTGGACCAGGAGGCTGAGCGGCAGTTCTACCACGTCACCGAGAAGATGGTTTACACGATCCCCGAGAAGGGCACGGCGATCATTCTCTACCCCGACGACGAATTTTCGGTGTCGGTGCACGTGGACTACAACTCGAAGGTCATCGGCAACCAGTACGCCACCTTCGAGCCGGGCGACGACTACGCGGGAAAGATCTCGCCCTGCCGCACGTTCGTCTTCCTGCACGAACTCGAACCGCTGATGAAGATGAACCTCATCAAGGGAGGCGATCTGGACAACGCGATCGTCGTGGTCGAGAATCCCGTGCCGGACGAGCAGCTCGAACACCTCAAGAAGCTCTTCAACAAGCCCGACATCGAGATCAAGGCGGGCTACCTGAACAACCTCGAGCTGCGCTGCAACAACGAGCTGGCGCGCCACAAGCTCCTCGACCTGCTGGGCGACTTCGCGCTGCTGGGCGTGCGCATCAAGGGCCGCGTATGGGCCACCCGCCCGGGCCACTTCGCCAACACGGAGTTCATGAAACAGCTCAAGCACGCCATCCGCAAGGCCGGCGAGAAACCCCGCTTCACCTACGACTGCCGCAAGCCGGCGCTCTACGACATCAACGCCATCCGCCACATGCTGCCCCACCGCCCGCCGTTCCTGCTCGTGGACCGCATCTTCCACCGCGACGACACGGACGTGGCGGGCATCAAGAACGTGACGATGAACGAGCCGTTCTTCGTGGGCCACTTCCCCGAGGAGCCGGTCATGCCGGGCGTGCTCATCGTCGAGGCCATGGCGCAGTGTAGCGGCATCCTGGTCCTGGGCGGCGTTCCCGACCCGGAGAACTACTCGACCTATTTCATGAAGATCGACGGCGTGAAGTTCAAGCGCAAGGTCGTCCCGGGCGACACGCTGCAATTCGAAATTCACCTGCTGGAGCCCATCCGCCGCGGCGTGGCCGTGGTCGAGGGCAAAGCCTTCGTCGGCGAGTCGCTCGCCTGCGAGGCGATCATGATGGCGCAGGTCGTCAAGAACAAAAAGTAGCGCGGCGATGATAAGCAAACTTGCCTACGTCCACCCCGAAGCCAGGCTCGGGGCCGACGTGACGGTGGAACCGTTCGCCTGCATCGCAGCCGACGTCGTGATCGGCGACGGCTGCTGGATCGGTCCCGGCGCCGTGATCCACGACGGAGCGCGCCTCGGCCGCTGCTGCAAGGTCCACACGGCCGCCTCGGTGTCGTGTCTGCCGCAGGACCTGAAGTTCGCCGGCGAGAAGACCGTGTGCGAGATCGGCGACCACAACGACATCCGCGAATACGTCACCATCAGCCGCGGCACGGCCTCCACGGGCACGACGCGCATAGGATCGCACAACCTGCTGATGGCCTACACCCACATCGGCCACGACTGCGTGGTGGGCAGCCACTGCGTCATCGCCAACCGCGTCTCGCTCGCGGGCGAGGTGCACGTCGGCGACTGGGTGGTCATCGGCGGCCACGCGGCCATCCACCAGTGGACCCACATCGGCGAACACTCGATGATTCAGGGCGGCGCGCTGCTCGGGCAGGACCTGCCGCCGTTCGTCATCGTGCGCAACGACACGCTCCGTTTCGCCGGCATCAACAAGATCGGACTTTCGCGCCGCGGCTTCACGCAGGAGCGCATCGCCGAGATCCACGACGCCTGCCGCATCCTCTTCCAGAGCGGACTGAACTACATGGCCGCCTGCGACGAGGTCGAGCGCATCGTGCCGCAGAGCGACGAGCGCGACTCGCTCGTGCGGTTCATCCGCACCTCGAAACGCGGCGTCATCAAACCCTACGAGACGCGGAACCGCGAGGAGTGAGCCTCCGTTCCGCGGGGCGGCATGCGGGGGACCTGCCTTCCGGGGAGGTCCCCCGTTTCGTCGCGGAGAGGCGCGCCGTGCGTCAAAATTTTTCCTATAAATATTTGTATATCGGATTTTTTCACTATATTTGCGTTGTCGAAAGACGAAGCGAAGCGGAAAGGGGACGGAAAGTCCCCTTCTTTCATAGTTGCACACGACCGAAAAACAGCGATATGATCGACACGAAAAAGATAACCGAAGCGGCGGAACGCCATCTCGAAGGGACCGACATGTTCGTCGTGGAGTGCACCTCGACGCCGGGCAACGAAATCGAACTGACGATCGACAGCGACACGTCGGTCGGCATCGACGCCTGCGTGGCGCTGAGCCGCGCCGTGGAGGCCGACCTCGACCGCGATGCGGAGGACTTCTCGCTGACGGTCGCCTCGGCGGGCATCGGCTCCGAGCTGCGCACGCTGCGGCAGTACCGCAAACTCGTCGGACGCCCGGTGGAGGTGCTGCTCACGAACAGCGTGAAGATCCTGGCCCACCTCGACGAGGCGACCGACGAAGGCGTCACCCTCTCCTACGAGGAGAAGCAGGCCGTGGAAGGCAGGAAGCGCAAGCAGCCGGTGAAGGTCACGCGCTCGTATCCCTTCGCGCAGATCAAGTACACAAAGGAGTGGCTGGATTTCAAATAGCACCCGGCCGCCTGCGGCGCAGGACGGCATGCAAAGGAACGAAATATACAAAGACAGATAATTAGCACACAATGGACAACCTGAATTTGATCAGCAACTTTGCCGAGTTCAAAGAGCTGAAGAACATCGACAAACCGACGATGATCGGCGTATTGGAGGACGTCTTCCGCCACGCGCTTCAGAAACAGTACGAAACGGACGAGAATTTCGACGTCATCATCAACCCCGAGAAGGGCGACCTCGAAATCTGGCGCAACCGGACCGTCGTGGAGGACGGCGCCGTGGAGAATCCCAACATGCAGATCGCCGTGTCGGAGGTGAAGGCCATCGACCCGACCTACGAGATCGGCGACGAATACGCCGACGAGATCAAGCTCTCGTCGTTCGGCCGCCGCACGGTGTTGTCGCTGCGGCAGAACCTCGCCTCGCGCATCCTCGATCTGGAGAAGGCCAGCCTCTACGAGAAGTACTCGGAGAAGGTCGGCGAGATCGTGACGGGCGAAGTCTATCAGGTCTGGAAGAGGGAGGTGCTCATCCTCGACGACGAGGAGAACGAGCTGATCCTTCCCAAGGCCGAGCAGATTCCCAACGACTTCTACCGCAAGGGCGACACGATCAAGGCCATCGTCAAGTCGGTCGAGATGAACAACAACCAGCCGCGCATCATTCTCTCGCGCACGGCCAACCAGTTCCTCGAACGGTTGTTCGAACAGGAGGTTCCCGAGATCTTCGACGGCCTGATCACCATCAAGAAGATCGTCCGCATCCCCGGCGAACGCGCCAAGGTGGCCGTGGAATCCTACGACGAACGCATCGACCCGGTGGGCGCCTGCGTCGGCATGAAGGGCTCGCGCATCTACTCGATCGTCAAGGAGCTGCGCAACGAGAACATCGACGTGGTGAACTATACGGCCAACACGCAACTGATGATCCAGCGGGCGCTCAATCCCGCGAAGATCTCGTCGATCACCATAGACGAGGAGAAGAAGACCGCCTCGGTTTACCTCAAGCCCGACCAGGTGTCGCTGGCCATCGGCAAGGGCGGCCTGAACATCCGCCTCTCGAAGATGCTCACGGGCTACGACATCGACGTCTACCGCGAGATCGAGGAGGAGGACGTGGCCCTCACGGAGTTCGCCGACGAGATCGACGGCTGGATCATCGACGCGCTGAAGAGCGCCGGCTGCGACACGGCCAAGAGCGTGCTGGAGCTGCCCGTCGAGGAGATCGCCGCCCGCGCCGACCTCGAACTGGAGCAGGCGCAGAAGGTCGTCGAGATTCTGAAGGCCGAGTTCGAATAACCAAAACCGAAAGAAAGGAGAACAATACGATATGGGTAATGAAAGAAAATTAAGGCTCATTCAGGTTGCCAAGGAGTTCAACGTGGGTATCAACACCATCACGGACTTCCTGCACAAGAAGGGCATCAAGAGCGACGGATCGCCCAATACGCTGGTCGATGCGGAGACTTATGCCGTTCTGGAGAAGGAGTTCGGGTCGAACCGCGCCGCCGCGAGCGCACGCAACTCGATCCGCGAACGCATCTCCCTGAAGCAGACGACCATCACACTCGAGGAGGCTAAGAAGCAGGAGCGCGAGGAGGAAAAGGAGGTCGTCATCAAAAGCAACGTGATCAGCGTGAAGGACGAGATCCCGCAGATGAAGATTCTCGGCAAGATCGACCTCTCGCCCAAACCCAAGCCCGCTCCGGCCCCGGCGCCCCAGCCCGCGCCCGCGAAGACGGAGGCTCCCGCCCCGAAAGCGGAGGCCCCCGCGCCGGCACAACCCGAGAAGAGCGCCCCGGCAGCGCCCGCGGCTCCGGCACAGGCAGCACCCGCTCCCGCACGGGAGGAGCCGAAAGCCGCGGCCCCGGCAACCCCGGCCGCCGCGCCGGCACAGCCCGAAGCCCCGGAGAAGACGGCTTCGGCCTCCGCTCCGGCAGCCGAAGCGCCCAAGGCCGAAGCGCCGAAGGAGGAGGCGCCGAAAGACAACATCTTCCGCCCGGCAACGGTGACCCTCACGGGTCCGCAGGTGCTCGGCACGATGGACGTGTCGGGCTTCGTCCCCGGCGGCAAACACAAGCGCAAACGCCTCCAGAAGGAGAAGGTGGACGTTTCGAAGGCCCAGAAAGGCGGCTCGCAGGGCGGCGGCAAGCAGGGTCAGGGCGGCCAGGGCGGCAACGGCGGCAGCCGTCCCGGCGGCGGGCAGGACCGCAACCGCGGCGGACAGCAGAACCAGCCCCGTCCGGGCGAAGGACGCCGCAACAAGAACAAGAACACGCCCAAACCGGTCGTCCGCCCCGAAGTGAGCGACGAAGAGGTTTCGAAGCAGGTGAAGGACACCCTGGCCCGTCTGACGGCCAAGGGCGCCAAGACCAAGGCGGCGAAATACCGCAAGGAGAAGCGCGAAGCCGTGGCCGAACGCATGAGCGAGGAGTTCGAACGTTCGGAACAGGAGCGTTCGACGCTCAAAGTCACCGAGTTCGTCACCGTGAGCGAGCTGGCCACGATGATGAACGTCCCGCCCACCGAAGTCATCACGGCCTGCATGAACCTCGGACTGATGGTGTCGATCAACCAGCGTCTCGACGCCGAGGCGCTCGTGGTCGTGGCCGAGGAGTTCGGCTACAAGGTCGAATTCGTTTCCGTGGAGATTCAGGAGGCCATCGCCGACGACCACGAGGACAAGGAGGAGGACCTCGTGCCGCGTCCGCCGATCGTGACGGTCATGGGACACGTGGACCACGGCAAGACCTCGCTGCTGGACAACATCCGCAAGACGAACGTCATCGAAGGCGAGGCGGGCGGCATCACGCAGCATATCGGCGCATACAGCGTCGAGCTGAACGGCCAGAAGATCACCTTCCTCGACACCCCGGGCCACGAGGCCTTCACGGCCATGCGCGCCCGCGGCGCGAAGATCACCGACGTGGCCATCATCATCGTGGCGGCCGACGACAACGTGATGCCGCAGACGATCGAGGCGATCAACCACGCGCAGGCCGCCGGCGTGCCGATGGTCTTCGCCATCAACAAGATCGACAAGCCCAACGCCAATCCCGACCACATCAAGGAGCAGCTCTCGCAGATGAACTACCTCGTGGAGTCGTGGGGCGGCAAATACCAGGACCAGGAGATTTCGGCCAAGAAGGGGCTGAACCTCGACAAGCTGCTCGAAAAGGTGCTGCTCGAGGCCGAGATGCTCGACCTGAAGGCCAACCCGAACAAAAAGGCCGTCGGCACGGTGATCGAATCGACGCTCGACAAGGGACGCGGCTACGTCTCGACGGTGCTGGTGCAGGCCGGCACGCTGCATGTCGGCGACGTGATCCTCTCGGGGACCTTCACCGGCCGCGTGAAGGCCATGTTCAACGAGAACGGCAAGAAGGTGGCCGAAGCGGGTCCCTCGACGCCCGTGCAGGTGCTGGGTCTCAACGGCGCCCCGCAGGCCGGCGACACGTTCAACGTGATGGAGGACGACCGCTCGGCGCGCGAGATCGCCAACAAGCGCGAGCAGTTGCAGCGCATGCAGGGCATCATGACCCAGAAGCACGTGACGCTCGACGAAATCGGACGCCGCATCGCCATCGGATCGTTCAAGGAGCTCAACATCATCGTCAAGGGCGACGTGGACGGCTCCGTGGAAGCCATGTCCGGATCGCTCATCAAACTCTCGAAGGAGACCGTGCAGGTCAATGTCATCCACGCCGCCGTGGGCCAAATTTCGGAGTCCGACGTGCTGCTGGCCGCCGCCTCGAATGCCATCATCGTCGGCTTCCAGGTGCGTCCGTCGGCCGCTGCGCGCAAGGTGGCCGAGAAGGAGGAGATCGAAATCCGCCTCTACTCGATCATCTACGACGCCATCAACGACATCAAGGACGCCATCGAGGGCATGCTCGAACCGGTGATGAAGGAGGAGATCGTGGCTTCGGTCGAGGTGCTGGAGATCTTCAAGATCTCGAAGGTCGGAACCGTGGCGGGCTGCGTCGTGCGCGAAGGCAAGTTGCAGCGCTCTACCCCGATCCGCGTCATCCGCGACGGCATCGTGATCTACACCGGCAAGCTCGGCTCGCTCAAGCGGTTCAAGGACGACGTGAAGGAGGTGGCCTCGGGTCAGGACTGCGGTCTGAACATCGAATCGTTCAACGACATCCGCGTGGGCGACATCGTCGAAGGATACGAACAGGTGGAAGTCAAACGCAAATAACGGCCGGTCGGGTCGGGACCGCCGCACGGCGGCCCCGACCGGCGGGAAGCGACTGAAAAGGGAATAGGAACGGAAGCAGACAAGAATCAAAACCAATATCCCAAACACACAACATGAATACGCAGATCAAATTTACGACTCCCGAAGAGGCCGTCAAGGTCATCAAATCGGGCGATCATGTGCACCTGAGCTCCGTGGCATCGGCTCCGCAGTGCCTGATCAACGCCATGTGCAAGCGCGGAGAGGCCGGCGAACTGAAGGACGTGCACGTCCATCACCTCCACACGGAGGGTCCGGCCCCCTATGCCGATCCGAAATTCGAGGGCGTCTTCCAGCTCGACTCGTTCTTCGTGGGCAGCAACGTCCGCAAGGTGACGCAGAGCGGCTACGCCGACTACATTCCGATCTTCCTGAGCGAAACCCAGCGGCTGTACCGCTGCGGCGCCGTGCCGTGCAACGTGGCGATGATCCAGGTCTGCCCGCCCGACAAGCACGGCTACGTGTCGCTCGGCACGTCGGTGGACGCGACGCTGGCCGCCGTGGAGTGCGCCGACTACGTGATCGCCGTGGTGAACAAGCACGTGCCCCGTTCGTTCGGCCAGGCGATGATCCCCATGTCGAAGATCGACCTCTTCGTGGAGGACGACACGCCGCTCATGGAGGCGCACTTCTCCGAGCCCAACGAGGTCGAGACGGCCATCGGCAAGCACTGCGCCGCGCTGATCGAGGACGGCGCGACGCTCCAGATGGGCATCGGCGCCATTCCCAATGCCGTGCTGGCACAGCTGGGAAGCCACAAGAACCTCGGCATCCACACCGAAATGTTCGCCGACGGCGTGCTGCCGCTCGTCGAGAAGGGCGTCATCAACGGCGAGGCCAAGAAGACCGATCCGGGCAAGATGGTCTCGACCTTCCTGATGGGTTCGCAGAAGGTTTACGACTTCATCGACGACAACCCCGGCGTGCTGATGATGGACGTGGGCTACACGAACGACCCCTACATCATCTCGCAGAACGACCGCATGACGGCCATCAACTCGGCCCTGCAAGTCGATCTGACGGGCCAGGTGTGCGCCGACTCGCTCGGCACGAAGTTCTGGTCGGGAGTGGGCGGCCAAATCGACTTCGTCTATGGCGCGTCGCTGTCGAAGGGCGGCAAGGCGATCATCGCCATGCCTTCGATCACGAACAAGGGCGTCTCGAAGATCGCCCCGGTGCTCACGGCCGGCGCGGGCGTCGTGACCACGCGCAACCACATCCACTGGTTCGTCACGGAGAACGGAGCCGTCGATCTCTACGGCAAGACGCTGCAGGAGCGCGCCCGGCTGATTATCTCGGTGGCGCACCCCTCGGCGCAGGAGGAACTCGACCGGGCCGCCTTCGAGCGTTTCGGCGAACACCACCACTACGTCAAGAAGTACATGAGCGAAAACTAACCGCCGCCGATCGCGGCCCCACGCACGCGGGATTCCGGCTTCGGTCCGGAATTCCGCGTCTTTTTTCTGTCCGAAACGTTTTTTAATATGTTTCATTTGGTTTCGATAGAAAAATATTTTATTTTTGTGAGGATATACAGGCAAAACAAAATCGTTATCGTGCGGACACACTCAAATAATCATACGTTTCAATTCAAATCAAAAACTACTATGAGACTCTCAACAACCAAAACCCTCATCGGCTCGCTGTGCGGGGCCGCCATGCTCTCCGCCGGCCTCGTCTCCTGCGCTCCGAAACACAACACGCTCTCCGAGGCGGAAATCGCCGACGGCTGGCAGCTCCTCTTCGACGGCAAGACGCTCGACCAGTGGAAGGACTTCAACGGCGACTCGCTGACGCAGCCCTGGACCGTCGTGGACGGCTGCATCCAGGCCAAAGGCGGCGGCAGCGACCTGTCGGGCTATATCGTGACGAAGAAAGAGTACGAAAACTTCATCCTCGACTGGGAGTGGAAACTCTCGCACGGCGGAAACAGCGGCATGCTGTACCACGTGGTCGAAGATCCCTATTTCAAGGTTCCCTACGTGACCGGTCCCGAATACCAGCTCATCGACGAGGAGGGCTGGGAGGAAGTGAACGCCCCGACGAAGCTCGAGGAGTGGCAGCGCCTGGGCGTGGATTACGCCATGCACCTGCCCGACAAGGCCGCCATGCAGGTCAATCCGCAGGGCGAATGGAATTCGTCGCGCATCGTCTTCGACAACGGCCACGTGGAGCACTGGCTCAACGGCAAGAAGATTCTCGAGTTCGAGGCGTGGACCGACGACTGGTTCGCCCGCAAGCACAGCGGCAAATGGGAGACCGCTCCCGAATACGGTCTGGCCCGCAAGGGCGTGATCTGCCTCCAGGACCACGGCGACCCGGCTTCGTTCCGCAACATCAAGATCAAGGAGCTGCCCCGCAAGGCCGGCAAGGAGGTCGCGCTCTTCAACGGCAAGGACCTCACCGGCTGGGAGGCTTACGGCACGGAGAAGTGGTATGTGGACAAGGAGGGCAACCTCGTCTGCGAAAGCGGTCCGGACAAGCAGTACGGCTACCTGGCCACGCGCGACTACTATAACGACTTCGACCTCACGGTGGAGTTCAAACAACTGGCCAACGGCAACTCGGGCGTCTTCTTCCGCTCGTTCGTGGAGCCTCCCGTGAAGGTTCACGGCTGGCAGTGCGAAGTGGCTCCCAAGAACTTCGACACGGCGGGCATCTACGAATCCTACGGCCGCGGCTGGCTCGTGCAGATTCCCGAGGAGAAGGAGTCGATCCTCAAGGAGGGCGAGTGGAACACGCTGCGCCTGCGCGTCGAGGGCGACCACGTCCAGACGTGGCTCAACGGCGAGCCGATGGTGGACATCCGCGACGAGAAGATCGGCGCCGCACAGGGCCGCATCGCGCTCCAGATCCACGACGGCGGCGGTATCAAGGTGCAATGGCGCAACCTGAAACTCACCGAGCTGTAAACCGAACGACAACCTGAAAAACGACACTCATGGGAATCAACAGAAGAAACTTCCTGAAAACGGCCGGCGGTCTGGCGTTGCTGACGATCGTCCCGAGCCGGGTGCTGGGAGGCCCGAAGCATGTCGCCCCGAGCGACCAGCTCACCAAGGGCATCATCGGCACGGGCGGCATCGGCCGCAGCAGCTACCACTTCACCAGCGACGAGCAGTGCCGGCTGGTGGCCCTCTGCGACGTGGACAAGAACCACCTGGCGAGCGCCGTCGAACTGGGCAAACAGAAATTCGGCCAGAAGTTGCAGACCTACCATTTCTACCGCGACCTGATCAACGATCCGAACGTGGACATCGTGCACATCGCCACCCCGCCCCACTGGCACGGAATCATGGCCGTCGAGGCCGCCCGCGCCGGAAAGGACATCTGGTGCGAAAAGCCGATGACACGCACGATCGGCGAGGGCAAGCGCGTGATGGAGGCCGTCAAACGGAACGGCCGCATCTTCCGCCTGAACACCTGGTTCCGCTTCCAGGACACCTTCTACGGCCTCGGCACGACCGTCCAGCCGCTCAAGAAGCTCGTGGACAGCGGCATGCTCGGCTGGCCGCTGAAGGTCACCATCTCCGGAGCCACGGGCTTCACCTGGAAATTCTTCTGGGTGGGCAAGGAGAACCTCACGCCGCAGCCCGTGCCCGCCGCGCTGGATTACGACCTCTGGCTGGGTCCGGCACCCTACAAGCCCTACAATGCGCACCGCACGCACCAGACCTTCCGCGGCTACTGGGACTACGACGGCGGCGGCCTGGGCGACATGGGACAGCACTACATGGACCCCGTGCAGTACCTGCTGGGCAAGGACAATACCTCGCCCGTGAAGGTCGAGGTGGACGCCCCGCAGCAGCATCCCGACGCCATCGGCATCTGGCGCAGGATCGTCTATACCTACGAGGACGGCTGCCAGATCGTCCTCGAGGGCGAAGGCTTCGAGAGCGAGGGCAAAGTGCCCTACATCGAAGGTCCGAAAGGCAAAGTTTACAAGGGCTTCGAATGCACGATTCCGGACGTGATGAACAAGCTCGCCGAGCTGCCCGATCCGGAGCCGCAGAACACCGATTTCATCAAGTGCATCCGCAACCGCGAACGCTTCGCGCTCGACGAAATCAAGGGCTACCACAGCGCGACGCTGGTGAATATGGCCCTCTGCGCGCTGCGGCTCAACCGCACGCTCCGTTTCGATCCCGCGAAGCAGCTCTTCGTCGGCGATGACGCGGCCAACCGGCTGATCGACCAACCGATGCGCGCACCGTGGAAAATCTGATCCGTAACGTCCAAAACATGCACACCATGAAGAAAATACTCATCATATTGCTCGCCTCCTGCCTCCTGCCGCTGGCCGCAGGGGCGCAGGACGCCCGGCAGCGCTCCGCCACGACCATCGTCGCCGATGCGCTGGCGCAGCTCCCGGCCCAGACCTCCGAAGTCTATAACGGCCTCATGCGGGAACTGGCATCGACCGGCGCCGCGGGCGTCCGGGAGATGGCCGGCATGCTCGTGCCCGCCGACAAGGGGCAGAACGCCGTCGTGGAGTACGCCCTGAACGGCGTGACCGACTATGTGACCGGCGAAGGGCTCGACGCGGCCCGCGCCGAGGTCCGCAAAGGGCTGGCCGAAGGAATCGCCGCCTGCACGGACAAGCCCAACCAGGCATTCCTGCTCTCGCTGCTCCAGATCTGCTCCACCGAAGAGGACATTCCGGTATTCGTGAAATATGCGGACGACGACTACCTGGCCGACGCGGCCGTGCGGGGCCTCGTCTCGACGCCCGGAAGCGAGGAGGCCGTTCTCTCGCTGATGCAGAACGCCCCGCGGCCTTCGGCCCTGCTGGCCTATGCCGCCTCGAAACGTCCGAGCGAGGGAGCCGAGGAGATCCTCCTCTCGTGGCTGACCGACTACCAGACCGACGACGCCACGAAAGAGGCAGTTTACAACGCCCTGGCCGCCTGCGGCGGCAAGAGCTCGCTCAGGACGCTGGCCGATGCGGCCGCCGCTTCGGACTACGACTTCGGCAAGACCGACGCCACGAGCGCCTACATCCGGCTGGTGAACCGCCTCGCCGACGAAGGCGACACGAAGAGCGCCCTCGCCGCAGCCCGTTCGCTGGCGAAGGCTACGGCGCGCACGAACGTCCGCGCCGCCGCCCTGCAGATCATTCTCCGGACGGATGTCAAAAAGCGCACGCAGAACCTGCTCGCCGCCCTCCGGGACGGCGACCGGGAGTACCGCGGCGCGGCGCTCGACTTCGCCGGCGACTTCGCCGACGAGGCGCTCTACGCCGCTGTCGTCCGGAAGATGCCCTCGCTGACCGAACAGGCCCGCACGGACATCGTGAACTGGCTCGGTGCACGCCATGCCGCCTCGCAGACCGACGCCGTCGTGGCGATGATCGGCTCCGACGACGACGAACTGGCCGCGGCGGCGATCCGCGCTGCCGGGAAGATCGGCGGTACGAAGGCCTTGGAAGCCCTGATCGCCTGCCTCGACGGCCCGCACGCCGCAGAGGCGAGCGCTGCGCTGCTGGCGTTCAACGGCAATGTGAACGAAGGTGTGCTCGCGGCGCTCGACGGCGCCCCCTCCACGCAGGTTCACGCGCTCAAACTGGCGGCCGCCCGCCGGATCGCTTCCGCTGCGGACAAGGTGTTCGCCCTGCTCGCATCGGAGGATGCCGCCGTGCGGACCGCCGCAGCCGACGCCCTGGCGGGTGTCACGACCGTCGGGGATTTCGACCGCCTCTGCGACCTGCTCGACCAAACCTCGGGAGAGGAGATGCGGAAGGTACAGGACGGTCTGAAGAACGCCCTCGCCGCACAACCGGCCGACGTACAGTTCGATAAGGTCTCCGCACGGATGGCCGCCGCGAAGGAGCGGACGCGCTACTACCCGCTGCTCGCCCAGGCCGGCAGCCGCGAAGCGATCGACGCCCTGCTCGCAGCGGACGACCGCGACGCCGCCTTCGCCGCACTGCTGACGGTGGACAACGCCGAAATGATCGGCGTGCTGTCCGATCTGGCCGCGCGGAACCCGGCATGGAAAGACAAGGCCCTCGCCCGCTATACGGATTTCGTGGCAACCTACGCTCCGGCCGAAGAGCGTCCCGCGCTTTACTGCAAAGGGCTCGAGGCCGACCCCTCGGCCGACGTGCAGAACCGGCTGCTCCGCGCGCTGGCCGCGACCTACTCGTTCCCCTCGATCGAGGTGGCGGCCCGCTATCTCGGTACGCCCGCAACGGCCGAAGCGGCGGCATTCGCCGTCAAGACCATCGCGGCGAAGAACCCCGGCATGGGCGGCGAGACGGTCGTAAACGCACTCGAAAAGGCGCAGGAAGTATATGCCGCGCTGGCCAAGTCGGATGCCGACGCCGGCTATGCCGTGGACGAGATCAAGGGGCTACTGGCCAAATATGCGGCCGTTCCGCGCTTCGAGCTCTCGCCCGAAGAGGCGGCCGAAGGCTTCGAGGTGCTCTTCGACGGACTCTCGATGGAGAAATGGACCGGCAATACGACCAACTACGTGCCCCTCGACGGCACGATCGACGTGACGGCGCAGTACGGCGGTTCGGGCAACCTCTACACGAAGAAGGAGTACGGCGACTTCGTCCTGCGCTTCGAGTTCGCGTTCGTCCGCCCGGGCGTGAACAACGGAATCGGCATCCGCACCCCGATGGGCGTCGATGCCGCCTTCCACGGCATGGAGATTCAGGTGCTCGACCACGACGATCCGATCTACAAGAACATCGAGATCTACCAGCAGCACGGATCGGTTTACGGCGTCATCCCGGCCAAGCGCGTCAAGTTCGGCGAGTTGGGAACCTGGAACGTCGAGGAGATCCGCGCCGTAGGCGACCGGATCACGGTGACGGTGAACGGCGAGGTGATTCTCGACGGCAACATCCGCAAAGCCTGCAAGGGACACAACGTCGCCCCCGACGGTTCGACGAAGAATCCCTACACGGTGGACGGACGCAACCACCCGGGACTCTTCAACAAGAAGGGACACATCGGCCTGCTGGGCCACGGTCCGGGCATCCGTTTCCGCAACATCCGCGTCAAGGAGCTCTGATCTTCCGACACGACGACAAAAAGCCTGCTCTCCGGAGCGGGCTTTTTGCATTCGGAAGCACGGGGTTTCGGAATAAAATCGTATCTTTGTGCATGGAAGCGGAGGCCGGCCGTAACTTCCGTCCGCTGCCGCTTCCGGAACACACCAGCGCAAACAACAATGACCGCTTCCGCATCATCCGGTGCGGGTCCCGTGACGATCGTAGCCATCGGCGCGGGAAACCGCACGAACAAGTATCTGGAATACGCCGTCCGGCATCCCGAGCGGCTGAAACTCGTCGGCGTCGTGGAACTCAACCCGCTCCGCCGCCGCACCGTCGCCGAAAAATTCGGACTCGGCGCCGCGCAATGTTTCGAGAATTACGACCGGTTTTTCGAGAACCCCGTCCCGGCCGACGCCGTGCTGATCGCCACACCCGAAAACATGCACTTCGAACCCTGCATGAAGGCCATCGAAGCGGGCTACAACGTCCTGCTGGAGAAGCCCATCGCGCAAACCCTGCCCGAATGCGTCCGGATCGCCGAGGCGGCACGGCGCAAAGGGGTGATCGTAGGGGTTTGCCACGTGTTGCGTTACCATCCCTACTTCATCAAAATCAAGGAGATCGTCGATTCGGGCGAACTCGGGGAGATCATTTCCATCAGCCATATCGCCTCCGTGGGGCTCGACCGCACGACGCACGGATTCGTGCGCGGCATGTGGCGGAAGGAGGAGGTCACGAACCCGATGCTCATTTCGAAATGCTGCCACGACATCGACTTCCTGCTGTGGCTGACCGAGGCACGCTGCCGGAAGCTCTCCTCGTTCGGGTCGCTCCGCTGGTATCGGCGCGAAAACGCCCCGGCCGGCAGTACGGAACGCTGTATCGACTGCCCCGTGGAGAAGGAGTGTCCCTATTCGGCCGTGGACCTCTACTACAACCGCCGGGACTGGATCTCGAATTTCGACGTTCCGGAGGGGTCCACGCTCGACGAGGTACTTCTGCGCGAACTCCGCACGGGAAGTTACGGACGTTGCGTATTCCGCTGCGACAACGACGTCGTGGACCACCAGATCGTCTCGATGGAGATGGACAACGAGATCACGATCTCCTTCTCGATGGACACGTTCACGCTGGGCGACCAGCGCGAAACGCATATCCGCCTGACCCGCGGCGAAATCGACGGAGACGAACGCACGCTCCGCGTCCGTCGGTTCCGCGGCGGGGAGGAACGGATTTTCGACTTCTCGGACATTCTGGGCACGCCGTTCCACGCCGGAGCGGACCTCAATCTGATCGAAGACTTCGTGGACACTCTGAGCCGCCGCGAACACCGCTTCCGCACCTCGATCGACCGCTCCGTCGAGAGCCACCGCATCTGTTATGAAGCCGAGCGCAGCCGCCTTACGGGCCGGACCGTCATCCTGGGAGAGCGCTCCGATCCCGAATAACCGTTATCCGGGTCCGGTTTTCGGAATCGTAGCGATCGACATAGGAATGCAATGCATCCAGCTGAGCAACCAGGCTCCGCTGTTCGGGCTATGCCCTGCGGCCTCGAACCGCATCAATACGATCTTCATGAGCACCTATTTCGCGGGCGGCACGCTGGGCACATTCCTCTCGGGCGCCGCATGGGCGCACTTCGGCTGGCCGGGCGTCGTGGCTGCCGGAGCGCTGCTCTCCGCCGCCTCGCTGTCGCTCACGTTCCTCAGCGGAAAATAGCTCCGCACAGAGCTGCCCGGTACGGTCCGCCGCCGTATTCCGGCCGTACACCCGGATTCCATCACAACCGGCCGCAGGCGCTTCCGCATACCCCGGCCGCAAGCCGCACCGCTTTTGCCGCTGCGTCCGGATGATATCCTCTCTCCAGCTACAACCGCCGCTTGCCCCCGTCCTCCGTCCGGGAATGCCGCCCGAGGTTCCCAAGGACCGGAAAAGATCCTCATGCCTCCGCGAAGCCGACACCCTCCGTTATGTCCCATGAATTCCCGGTCTTCACTCCCATGCTCCGGCGACCGATCTGCTTGCCTCCGTCCGGGAATGCCGCCCGGCCTCTCCGCAACCGAAAGCCAAACCCGATTCCGGACCCGTCTCCCGCTTCACCGGACGCTCCCGGCCCCTATATCCCCGCCGATTCCGCCGGACACCTCGCATTCCTCCCCGATCCGATGTCGCCCCGAAGGCCCGAACTACCCGAAAACGGCCTCCGAAAGATACAAACAGTTCTATTTATCAATTAATTAGGCTAAAATTTGCCGGGGGGGGGAAATTGCTATCTTTGTACAGCAGAACCCCACCGAAGAATTCAAACCATTCGTGACGCAACCGGAGGAGAGGAGAGAAAGGGGTAAGAGGGGGACAGCATTCAGGCTGTCCCCCGTTTTTAGCCCGACAATACGCAAAAAGAAAGCCGGACCCTTTCGGATCCGGCTTGAAGAGGCGGCTACCTACTCTCCCACGGGAAAACCGCAGTACCATCGGCGTTAGTGAGCTTAACTTCTCTGTTCGGAATGGGAAGAGGTG